>OKJV01000441.1_pt1 | contig 1691 bp, 1 predicted proteins | sample 1612551 | NCBI WGS metagenome assembly OKJV01 (sample SAMN04436805, study PRJEB24849) | human gut metagenome | biome: human gut; feature: NICU; material: stool | host: Homo sapiens | place: USA: Saint Louis, MO | collected 2011-05-05 | reverse complement strand
CGTAACATCTAAGCAATTTACAATAACGATTCAAGATACAATCAGCCCTGTTGTAAATGTGACGCCAAGTCAAGCATCAGAGGTTTTCACGCCGATTAATCCAATTACGATAACTGCTACAGATAATAGTGGCAAAGTGGTAACGCATACAGTAACTGGATTGCCACAAGGACTTAAATTTGATGCATCTACGAATTCAATTGTTGGAACTCCAACTCAAATAGGAACAAATACAATCACGATTGAGTCAACGGATGCGAGTGGAAATAAAACTACGACTAAAATTAATTATGAAGTAACGAGAAATAGCGCAAGTGACTCTACTTCCACTAGCATAGTAAATAGTGTTTCAACAAGTATAAGTAATAGTACATCGCTAAGTGATAGTGTAAAAGCGAGTCAATCATTATCAACAAAAGAATCAACAAGTAAGAGTCTCTCAGGTTCGTTAAGTGCGTCAACGTCGAATAGTGCATCAATAAAAGCGAGTGAATCAGCAAGCACAAGTAAGAAGTTATCAGAATCAGCGAGTACGTCGATGTCTGATAGCGTATCAATAAAAGCGAGCGAATCAGCGAGTACAAGTAAGAAGTTATCAGAATCAGCGAGTACGTCGACGTCTGATAGCGCATCAACCCAAGCAAGCGAATCAGCAAGTACAAGTAAAAAGTTATCAGAATCAACGAGTACGTCGACTTCAGATAGTGCATCAACATCAACGAGTGAGAGTGACTCAACAAGTGAAAGTACATCGTTAAGTGACTCGACAAGTGCGAGTCTTTCAGAATCGACAAGTACATCAACATCCGACAGTGCGTCCACATCAACGAGTGAGAGTGACTCAAACAGTACAAGTAAGAAGTTATCAGAATCAGCGAGTACGTCGATGTCTGATAGCGCATCTGCATCAACGAGTGAATCAAACAGTACAAGTACGTCATTAAGTGGCTCGACAAGTACGAGTCTTTCAGGATCAACGAGTACATCGACTTCAGAAAGTGCGTCAACATCAACGAGCGTAAGTGACTCCAATAGCGCAAGTACGTCATTAAGTGAATCGACAAGTACGAGTCTTTCAAACTCAACAAGTACGTCAACATCAGACAGTGCATCAACGTCAACGAGTGTGAGCGACTCCAATAGCGCAAGTACATCGTTGAGTGGCTCATTAAGCACAAACGTTTCAGATTCAACAAGCACATCGACATCAGACAGTGCTTCAACGTCAACAAGCGAGAGTGACTCGAACAGTGCAAGCACATCGCTAAGTGGATCATTAAGTACAAGCATTTCAGACTCAACGAGTACGTCGACATCAGACAGTGCGTCCACATCCACATCAGAAAGTGCATCCACATCAACGAGTGTGAGTGAGTCAGACAGTGAAAGTACATCCATGAGTGTGAGTGACTCGAATAGTACAAGTACATCATTGAGTGACTCGACAAGTACGAGCGTTTCAGACTCAACAAGAACATCAACATCCGATAGTGCATCTACATCAAAGAGTGTAAGTGAGTCAAACAGCGCCAGTACATCGGTAAGTGGCTCAACAAGTACAAGCATTTCAGATTCATCAAGCACGTCCACATCAATGAGTACATCTGAAACTTTCACTTCTCAATCTCCTATAAATAGTGAAAGTCAATTTATTGGTGATAGCTTGTCTGAAGATACAATCGTGACTCAAT
>OKJV01000415.1_pt1 | contig 2113 bp, 2 predicted proteins | sample 1612551 | NCBI WGS metagenome assembly OKJV01 (sample SAMN04436805, study PRJEB24849) | human gut metagenome | biome: human gut; feature: NICU; material: stool | host: Homo sapiens | place: USA: Saint Louis, MO | collected 2011-05-05 | reverse complement strand
CTGCATGATAGACTCGCTCACATAAATACTGTTTATATATACAGTAGATTTAACCCGGTCACATATCAATATAGGTTCAGGCTATCAATTCGCGTCATTGACGTAACGCATTGATGTAATGAGTAAGGTAAGTCTTAAAGTGTTTTCAGTGCTTAACTGTTTGATGATTTTGCGAACAGTGCGACGATAAAATTTTGCAGCTATGGCACCGCCTCCATAGCAAATTGCTCATCTGCGGGCTCTTGCATACGGTTACCAGGTAGGGCACTGAAGTGCCTGGTAGCAATACTTCATTGTTTTGTAAAGCTCAGCAACTATTTTTATGTCGTGGTGTCTTATATATAATCAATAAAACACAGGCTCTTAAATGACTACTTTACTCGTTGCCGCAACACTCTTTACTGTCTCAGGACTCATGATGTTTGGGCTTTTACAACTGTGGGAAGGCATATCAAATAATCACGAAAAGTTTTGATAGCCATTAGGCTTAAAGCTCATCCCGTTACTGGCAAATATTTATAGATAGTCTTCACCCCTACTCCGATCACATCAGCTATCTGCTGGCGTGAAGCTCCGTTCTCCAGCATGCGCCGGCAGCGTTCCACAACTTCGGTTGTCATTACCCGGCGGCGGCCACCGATGCGGCCCTGCTCTCTCGCTGCTGCTAAACCGGCGCGGGTACGCTCCACTATCAATTCCCTCTCCATCTCCGCCAGAGCGCTCATGACGTGGAAAAAGAAGCGGCTGCTGGCGTGCTGGTATCAATGCTGTCGGTCAGGCTGCGAAAATGAATTCCCCACTCCTGCAGTTCAGATACCAACGTAATGAGGTCGCGTACGCTGCGGCCGAGGCGCCCCAGCTTCTAGACCTCGCGCCAACCAGTTAAAGCAACTGGTGTTCTCTAGCTTCATAATGTATTAATAGTTACTTATTTTACGTCATATTGCTCTTGTCAATTGCATTTGAGGTGCTAAATGAAGAGAGGATTGCTTCTTACAAGACCATTGTCATTTAACACGGGCTCAATGTCGGTTCTTGGTGATTTTGATCCTTTGGCTATAAGGTACGCTTTGTTATACTTGGATGAAATATGCATACCAATTAACAGAGTTGTACTTTTTGACCTTTCTGATGAACTCAGAACTTTAAAAAAAGAAGGTTTTGTACGCTCATTGCAACCTAGGGAGGAAAAAAATAAATCTTTTGATTTCGATTCTTCAGAAATGGAAGGATTGATAAAAAAATCGTATAAGAGATGTTTTGATGAGTTAAATGAGAACAAGCATGAGTCTTGGATGGTTCATCAAAGTGTTAAGACGGCACTAGATGAAGATAATGAACTCAGCCATAGTGGCGAGTTGTTGACCTTCATCAATTCATTACCAATGCCTGCAAAAGATTTCCCTATTGGAGATCTTCTAGATTTCCGTGAAAAAAGAAATGATGAGCGGCTTGAGCTTTTAAATGCAATAAGCACCCTGCGGCTAAATGTATTGACGAGCGAAAATAAAAATGAAGCTATACAGAAAGGACTATTAGAGATCGAAAAATCAATCATCAACATTACCAAAACACTAAAAGAAAGAAAAAAAGGAATGTATCTAACTGATTTTAGCCTTGACTTCTCTTCAACTGAATTCATTGATAACTTCAAAAACATTTACAATGAAAGTCAAGGTATGGGCTTGGGTAAATTAGAAGCATTCCTATCTTCGCTGGGTATATCCTTGGCTTCTATTTTTAGGGTAAAAATGGGTTATAACTATAAACGAGCCAACCCAGACTCGCCATTCTTATATGCAGCAGAAGTAAAAGTAAAATTCAACTTGTAGTCAACGCTCAGCAAAAAAAATCCCTAGCCATGTATTTAACCATGGCTAGGATTATCAAGGGCCAAAGCATCACTATAACCATTACTGCTAAAAACCTGTCAAGATGATTTTCTGTCTTGATAGCATCAAGTATATAAGCTACAAAAAACATGAGAACGCCACAACACAGATAAAAAATAATCATGCCTTCAACCTTCAGAGTAAACCTTCCTTGAGTTCTTCCTCGGCCTCTTCCAGCGGGTTCCCCGTTCCGGAATAAACGAACGGGAGCTCACCCCTCC
>OKJV01000376.1_pt1 | contig 2985 bp, 3 predicted proteins | sample 1612551 | NCBI WGS metagenome assembly OKJV01 (sample SAMN04436805, study PRJEB24849) | human gut metagenome | biome: human gut; feature: NICU; material: stool | host: Homo sapiens | place: USA: Saint Louis, MO | collected 2011-05-05 | reverse complement strand
TTGTAATATATCCGGAGAATGCTTTAGAACTTTCAGTTTTAATTTTTAAATCATATGCCTGAGGGTTTTTCTCAAAAATATCTATTATAGGTTTGTAATATTGAAGATTTTTATCTGTGATTTTTATCGTAACTTCTCTAATTCTAATACCTCTTTTTTGTTGATAGTTTAATTTTGAACCTATAATTTTGAAACTTAACTTATTGTTTTTACTATCAAAATTAACTTTAATTCCGGTTTCTATTTCGTCTGGTCTACACCCAGTCGCATATAATGCGATCAAGGCGTTAGCGCATTTTAGGTTATGCGAAATCGCATAATCTAAAATACTCTCTCGAAAATTATCATTTAGTTTTTTTATATTTCTTTTTGAATTACCCATATTTTTTTCACCTACACAGAAAAATACTCGTTTTCTTTTTTAAAATGATCTCTAATGTTTTCAATTACTTTTAAAGTCAAATAACAATCGACGGCGGAATTATGCAATTCTAAGTTTTTCGTTTCGATATTAAAATAATTTGCTGCGAATTCGAGTTTTTTCCATTTATATTTATCTGTATCATAGTACTCATTATGTTCTCCGTAATAATAGGCAAAGTCTTTCATTACGCAACGAGATCTAAATTCTACATCGTCGAAATCGTTATTTTCTTTATATTTATATCCGGCATAATTTAAAGATCTATAAATTGTTGAAAGATCAAAACCCTCATTATAAATAAAAATAGTTTTATTTTTATTTTCTTCTCTATTTATTATTTCTAAAAAATCTTCGTATATTGAAATTATATTTCTACTATCTTTGATCATTTTATTTGAAATATTATGTATTGACTGTGCTGTTTTTGAAATCTTATTTCTAGTAGGTTTGCAATATTCATTTATTAATATATTGTTTTTGTCGTCAATCAATGAAAAACTAACAACTTCACCAACAAGATCTGTTGTTTCCGTATCAAGAACGAAAAAACCGTTTTGCGTAAGTTGTTGATAGTCATCAACAATTACTTTAATTCTTTTATCTTCCTCATTGTTTATTTCTTCTATTATTTTATTTAATTCCTCATCTGGAATTACTTCGTCATTTTCAATTTTTGTTGCCATAATTTCACCTCATTTATTGTTTTTTATATTGTTAACATCAAAATCCGGAGATTTCAAAAATTCGCTTTGCTCAAATTTGAAATACCGTAAAACCCAAACCATCCCCCCATTATTTAAATTTTTCGCGTTGCTTCAAAATTCAAACAATGACCCCCGGTTGGGGGTGGCATAATTTCGGGTAATAAAAAACTTACCCTTCATAATGCCTTGTTGTTCCACCCCAAAATCGGGGTAGAAACAACAAAAGATAATATAGATATAACCGGGTTGAAATTAATGTCAATATCTCAAATGTGGAGAAAATGAGAATAAAAAAATCCCTTAGAAAATAGAATTTTTTTCTATTTTTTAAGGGATTTGGCCCGTCCGGCGAGGACGGTTTTAAGCATATTTTGAGCGAAGAATTTTTAAATTTTCTTCTTGTTGTTTTTCTTCTTCTTTAATTTTAATTTCTTTAACAAATCTTGCACGATCGCCATTGAAAATGATCGCCGGGTTAATATAAAAAATGTATCTTTTTACAGATTTTGCGATCATTTTCTTTTCTAATAATTCTTTTAAACCTCTATAGTAGACAGCTTTTGAAATTGCTGACTCGTATTTTTCAGCTTCTTCTTTTGCTGTTTCGAAATTTAAATAAATTTCGTCACCGCCTATCTGTTTTTGATACAAACCCATAATTATGAAAAACAATTTAAATCCGGTTTGAGACAAATCAAAATAGAATTTGATTTGTCCTGTAAAAATTTTTAAAAATTCTTCCCTATCAACTTCTTGAATTTGTGATATTGTTGTTGTGAAAACCCCCTCTTCTGTTTCTACTTCTGAACCCCGATCAACAGTTAGTTTTTTCTTTTTAGTATCAATAGACATATTGAAAACAAACGGGTTCTTTTTATGTTCGATCTCACTATCGTTTTCAATATTAGTTTTTTCTTTGTGTAAAATTTCTACATTGTTTTTCTTTGTCATATACAAACCCTCTCTGTTTAAAAAATAACCGAAAAAATTCTCACTCGGTGAGACTCTTCTTCTCATTTTTTAACAGATTTTTGAGACTAGTCAAGAAAACACATTGGATTTATTCTCATTTTTTACAAAAAAAATGAGACAAAAAGTCACAATATCGAGACATTTAGTCACTGTAGAGAGAATTTTTTCTCTCCTGAGAGAATTTTTTTTCTCTATAGAGACTAGACATCCAGTGTTTATGCGGGTTACGAGACATATAAGAATATAAGAAATATAAGATCTAAGAGGCTTTGCTTAGCTCTGAGTAAAATTTTTATCGGCATTGTGATAACTGGGCTTCGCAATAGAAAACCAAAAACCATCTGGAAAACCATCCCAGTTACCCCGATTCCGGGGCCCTGCTTCGCAATATGGAGGATTTTGCTATAAAAACCGTCCTGGCCGGACGGGCCAACACTTCAAAGCCACACAGCAAGCTGTGTAGCTTCTCAGCGTTTTAATGAACGAACGGGAGCCGTTGGAGGTGGACTTGCTACATCTGGAGGGGTGGAAATAGCCGCGATTTTTGCGGCTGTCTGCTGTTTACTGGCAATCTTGAAACGAAGCAATCTATCGCCACCACGGGGCTTAGAGCTTGTTTCAACATCTGTAATGTCGTCAAATCCACCTTTGCTTCTGCTGTTCTTTCTTCCGTAACTTTCTTGAGATCTGATCGAGGCATGGCCCATAATTTTAGCGATTTCTTCCTTATCAAAATTCTCTGAGTTTTTTAATTCTGTTGCTTTTGCATGTCTAAAACTATATGCAGAAACATGATGTTTTTTTTCTGGGCCAAAGTTTTTTACTTATTTTTGTAATATATCCGGAGAATGCTTTAGAACTTTCAGTTTTAATTTTTAAATCATA
>OKJV01000374.1_pt1 | contig 3128 bp, 7 predicted proteins | sample 1612551 | NCBI WGS metagenome assembly OKJV01 (sample SAMN04436805, study PRJEB24849) | human gut metagenome | biome: human gut; feature: NICU; material: stool | host: Homo sapiens | place: USA: Saint Louis, MO | collected 2011-05-05 | reverse complement strand
CATGTAGGCATGTAGGCATGTAGGCATGTAGGCATGTAGGCATGTAGGCATGTAGGCAGTGAGCAGAGCATCCAGTTGCCCAAAGCATCTGATCCGCGCTACATCGAAATGTCAGAACAGAATTCTAAAAAATAGGGAGTTAAATCTTTAATGGGACCTGAATCGTGGAGTGCTGTAGCTGGTGTCGCATCAGCAGTTGCTGCTGCGCTGAGCTTCGTTGTAACTTGTGTTGGCCTGAAATATCAGAGAAAAACGTTGCTGGAAGCAATGAGAAAGAACGTAATTGACTCACTTAGTTATCAAGCATAAAGGGCTAACGCATTTTCTTCAGGGAAAAGAGATTCTGAATGGTCATTTCTGGAATTTGCAAACATTATGTTCGCTATTGATACAGCAAGAAACATAGTCGCGCGGATCAATGAAAGTGATGGCATCAGCCGGGATGAGGCAAGGATGTATTTTGTAAGTCTCCTTAACCAACCCATCCTATCCTCGCTCAAAAATGGTTCTCCTCCCGATGGTGCTTTTCAAAATAAAGGCTCAATTTCCGAGGGGCTTGAAGTTATTAATTTATGGAATCCCAATGCCCATTTCCTTGGTTTTACTGAAGTAAATTTTGGCATAAGTTGACTTTGATTTTCCGTTATCATCTAGCCATAATAGTCATGTCAGCCTGAACAACTGACAACTTATTTCCGGCGCCAAGTGGGGACACATGGCGCACAAAACCTTAAAGCATTACCTGTCACCGATGGCGAGAGTCACCGGCTATTTTCTGCATTCAGCGTTTTACCTCTCTGGAGGTGAAGCGTGAACATTCCTCAATGCGGCATCAAGCTGCACAGCGGCAATTTCGCCGCTATAGGTCAGCACCTGCAGCCATACCTCGCCAATGGCGATGCCTTCCGACTGATACTCAAGCCGTGGCGGGAGAAGCGCAGCCTGTCGCAGAACGCGCTCAGCCACATGTGGTACACGGAAATCAGCGAATACCTGATTAACTCCGGACGTACCGACGCGACACCTGAGTGGGTTAAGCGCAACCTCAAAAAGACCTATCTCGGCTGCGAAGAGGTGACCTACACCGACTTCATCACCGGTGAGAAGACTACCACCTGGGAGCCTCGCCACACTGCCGACCTTGATACCGGGGAAATGCACATTTTTCTGGTGAAGGTTGAAATGTGGTGCGCCCAGTTCGGCCTGGCCCTGACTATCCCAAGCGGTTGCGAGTACCAGCAGCTGCGCGATAAGCAGGAGGCCTGATGTCTACTCAACTTTCCCGCATCATCACAAACGAAATCTTCCGCGTTCCGGCGCGCCGCCAGCGCAAGCCGGCGGTTAATCCGTCCGACATCCCGACACTGAAAGACTACACCGCCCGCCAGGTGGATCAGAAATGGCTGCGTCTCGCGGCGAGGAGAGCACATGGCTAATTTATGCAAAGCAGCGCGTGGTCGCGAATGCCAGGTCCGAATTCCGGGCGTATGCAACGGCAACCCTGAAACATCTGTACTGGCTCATATCCGCCTGGCGGGGCTGTGCGGCACTGGAATCAAGCCGCCTGACCTGATCGCTACCATCGCATGCAGTAGTTGCCACGACGAGATTGATCGCCGCACCCGCCTGGTCGATGCGGAATATGCAAAGGAGTGCGCGTTGGAAGGCATGGCTCGCACGCAGGTCATCTGGCTTAAAGAGGGGCTCGTAAAAGCATGAATGAATACCGCATCAGCCTCCCGTGGCCGCCGAGCAACAACCGCTACTACCGGCATAACCGCGGGCGCACGCACATTAGTGCGGAAGGGCAGGCGTACCGCGACAACGTAGCCAGAATCATCAAAGACTCAATGCTGGATATCGGCCTGTCCACACCAGTGAAAATCCGTATTGAGTGCCATATGCCAGATCGCCGCCGCCGGGATCTGGACAACCTGCAAAAGGCCGCATTCGACGCGCTGACGAAATCGGGGTTCTGGCTCGATGACCAGCAGGTTGATTACTACAGCGTGAGGAGAATGCCTGTCGTCAAAGGCGGTCGGCTTGATCTGACCATTATCGAAATGGAGGCAGCATGAGCCGTGACGTTATCGAACGTATCCGCGACCGCTGGATAAAGCTCCGTCTTTTACGCAGCAGCGGCACCGTGCTGGTTGACTACCGAATCCTCAAGAATTTCGTTCGCATCTATCAGACCCTGGGAGAGAAAGCATGATTAACACTCAATACCTCCAGTATGTTCGCCAGCAGCTGATAGTGGCCACCGCCGATCTAAGCGGCGCGACGAAAGGGCAACTGGTGGCCTTTGCGGAAAACGCGATGTTTGAGGCGACAGCGCGTAGCAGTAAACGGATGAAGGTTGTCGATCCGGCGACAGGTAGAATGGTTCGGCCGAGTAATCCGCCGGTGCCCGGGAAGCAATCGCGCGCCAAAGGGTCAGCAATCGCCCTGGTGATGCCTGTCGAATATTCAACGGCATCATGGCGCCGCGCGTTGCTGTCGCTGGAAGAGCATCAGAAAGCCTGGCTGCTCTGGAACTACAGCGACAATATCCGCTGGGAGCACCAGGAGACGATCATCCGGTGGGCGTGGGAGCAATTCAGCCAGCAGTTGGCCGGCGTGCGCATTGCAAAGAAAACGGTCGAGCGTCTGCGTCAGCTTATCTGGCTGGCGGCGCAGGACGTCAAGGCCGAGCTGGCAGGGCGGGAGGCGTATGAATATCAGGCGCTGGCGGAGCTGGTTGGTGTAGCAAAGTCCACATGGACAGAAACCTACCTCCCTCATTGGCTGGCGCTGCGCAGCAGTTTTGTGAAGCTTGATAGCGACGCTCTCATATCGGTAACGCGATCACGTTCACAACAAAAGGCGACAAATTTAGATGTAAGTCTTGCAAAACCGAACTGAAAGGCATATATTTCATGTAAATCTGATATCGTCGCCATAGCTTCGATTGTCGACACACAAAGAATTCAAGCCCGAGGTTAACGCCTTGGGCTTTTTGCTTTCCGGCGACACGACAGGGGTATTCGCGAGATGCATTGCATCAGTACCCCTGTCACATCGTCGTAGAGCATGTGTAAGTTCACACAGATATTGCAATTGCCTCAGAACACTAAAGGAGGGATTGC
>OKJV01000355.1_pt1 | contig 3776 bp, 3 predicted proteins | sample 1612551 | NCBI WGS metagenome assembly OKJV01 (sample SAMN04436805, study PRJEB24849) | human gut metagenome | biome: human gut; feature: NICU; material: stool | host: Homo sapiens | place: USA: Saint Louis, MO | collected 2011-05-05 | reverse complement strand
TATTCTTGATTTTTTTCTATTTAATCTGATAAGTGAGCTATTCACTTTAGGTTTAGGATGAAAATATTCTCTTGGAACCATACTTAATATAGAAATATCAACTTCTGCCATTAAAAATAATGCCAATGAGCGTTTTGTATTTAATAATCTTTTAGCAAACCCGTATTCCACGATTAAATAAATCTCATCAGCTATACTATCAAAAACAATTTTGCGTATTATATCCGTACTTATGTTATAAGGTATATTACCAAATATTTTATAGGATTGGTTTTTAGGAAATTTAAACTGCAATATATCCTTGTTTAAAACTTGGAAATTATCGTGATCAACAAGTTTATTTTCTGTAGTTTTGCATAATTTATGGTCTATTTCAATGGCAGTTACGAAATTACACCTCTGTACTAATTCAAGGGTAAAATGCCCTTTTCCTGAGCCGATTTCAAAGATATTATCATGTTCATTTAATCTTATATTTGTCATTATTTTATCTATATTATGTTTTGAAGTAATAAAGTTTTGACTGTGTTTTATATTTTTCTCGTTCATTATAACCCTCTTTAATTTGGTTAGATAAAGTCCGTATAATTGTGTAAAAGTAAAAAGGCCATATAACAGTCCTTTTACGGTACAATGTTTTTAACGACAAAAACATACCCAGGAGGACTTTTACATGACCCAAGTACATTTTACACTGAAAAGCGAAGAGATTCAAAGCATTATTGAATATTCTGTAAAGGATGACGTTTCTAAAAATATTTTAACAACGGTATTTAATCAACTAATGGAAAATCAACGAACAGAATATATTCAAGCAAAAGAATATGAACGAACAGAAAACCGACAAAGTCAACGAAATGGCTATTATGAGCGCAGCTTTACGACACGTGTAGGCACGCTAGAATTAAAAGTACCCAGAACACGTGATGGCCATTTTTCACCCACAGTGTTTGAACGTTATCAACGAAACGAAAAAGCCCTCATGGCTTCAATGTTGGAAATGTATGTATCAGGCGTTTCAACTCGTAAAGTATCAAAAATTGTGGAAGAACTTTGTGGTAAATCCGTCTCTAAGTCCTTCGTTTCTAGCTTAACAGAACAGCTAGAACCTATGGTTAACGAGTGGCAGAATCGTTTATTATCAGAAAAAAATTATCCTTACTTAATGACCGATGTACTCTATATAAAAGTACGAGAAGAAAATCGAGTACTCTCAAAAAGCTGTCATATAGCGATTGGAATAACCAAAGATGGCGACCGTGAAATTATCGGCTTCATGATTCAAAGTGGCGAAAGCGAAGAGACCTGGACAACATTTTTTGAATACCTAAAAGAACGCGGTTTACAAGGTACGGAACTCGTTATTTCTGATGCGCACAAAGGATTAGTCTCTGCCATTAGAAAATCCTTCACCAACGTAAGTTGGCAAAGATGCCAAGTTCACTTCCTAAGAAATATCTTTACCACCATTCCTAAAAAAAATTCAAAATCTTTCAGAGAAGCTGTTAAAGGAATTTTTAAGTTCACAGATATTAACTTAGCGCGTGAGGCTAAAAATCGATTGATTCATGATTATATCGATCAACCAAAATATTCAAAAGCTTGCGCATCATTGGATGATGGATTCGAAGACGCCTTTCAATATACCGTACAAGGAAATTCCCACAATCGACTAAAGAGTACCAATCTAATTGAACGACTGAATCAAGAAGTACGCAGAAGAGAAAAGATTATTCGCATCTTCCCCAATCAAACATCAGCCAATCGCTTAATTGGAGCCGTTCTTATGGACCTACATGATGAATGGATTTATTCTTCAAGAAAATACATCAATTTTGATAAGTAGAAATGGTAAAAACATTGTATAGCATTTTACACAGGAGTCTGGACTTGACTTTTGGTTATAATGAATTTTGCTTATTAACGATTCATTATAACCACTTATTTTTTGTTTGGTTGATAATGAACTGTGCTGATTACAAAAATACTAAAAATGCCCATATTTTTTCCTCCTTATAAAATTAGTATAATTATAGCACGAGCTCTGATAAATATGAACATGATGAGTGATCGTTAAATTTATACTGCAATCTGATGCGATTATTGAATAAAAGATATGAGAGATTTATCTAGTTTCTTTTTTTACAAGAAAAAAGAAAGTTCTTAAAGGTTTTATACTTTTGGTCGTAGAGCACACGGTTTAACGACTTAATTACGAAGTAAATAAGTCTAGTGTGTTAGACTTTAATGTTTTTTTTAAGGCATTAGTGCATTTAAGCGTCAGAGCATGGCTTTATGCCGAGAAAACTATTGGTTGGAATGGCGTGTGTGTTAGCCAAAGCTTTGGCGAGTTGGTTGGGGGTTTCATGGGATTAATCCCATGAAAGTACCAACTCAACAACACACTAACGCCTGTTGGTTCCAACCAATAGGAAATTGGAATAAGCAATTAGTATAATGAGAGTATAATGTTGGTATAACGTTAGTATAATGATGCTTTTTTTCATTATATTTTTTATGTACTTTAAACCTGCACGCTTATGTGAATTAGAAAAAGCTTAATCGCATTTCATAGATTGACCTCCCAATAACTACGTGGTGTTATTGGGAGGTCAATCTATTTCATTTGCGTTAAGCTTTTGATCTACATTAAGCGTGCAGGTTTTTTGTCTATTTGTAGACGATTTTATGTTATACTAGTCCTTGAAAGAATAATAATCAGATAATGCATTTTCTTGTTTTTCATTTGCCTCTTGCTCAAAGTTCCCAAATTCGAGTAAGAGGTATTTTTGTTTTTGGTCGTCGCCTCTCATTAGTAGTTCAGGGTTTAACATTAATACTCCAGTTTTTCTTTTTATAATATTTCCTTCTTCTAAGATTTTAAGTGTTGTTATTACTGTTTGTAGACTTGTTCCTGTAGCTTTTGCTATTTCTCTTGTTGTAGCTATCATTGTATTGTTACTTAAGTGGACATTATCTAGGATATAGTTAACGATTTTAAGTTTTTTTCCGCCAATCATATCTAACATACTTATTAATTGCACTATATATGCCTTTACGAAGTTACCAGACGTTTGTTTACGGTATAACTTGTCTACCTCTATGACTTCTCCACTTTCTTCGTCTATGAGCCTCTGAGAGCCTTTATAGACTGTTCCATATCTTTCTTTCATCTTTTTCTTACTCCTTATTTTAAACTATTCTAACTATATCATAACTGTTCTAAAAAAAAAAGAACATTTGTTAAAAGAAATTAGAACAAAATGAGTGAAAAATTAGAACAAACAAATTCCTTATAAACCTTATCATCTCAACCTATATTAAGATTTTACCTAGTTGAATCTTCTTTTCTATATAAAGCGTCGGAGCATATCAGGGGGTTATCTAACGTAAATGCTACCCTTCGGCTCGCTTTCGCTCGGCATTGACGTCAGATACTGCACCCCCTGAACCCCCATGCTCCAACAGCAAAAAGGAAACTTTTTGCTGCTTTTCCGACGCTTATTCGCTTCGCTCATATTTATATAGAAAAGAAGTGAATGCGCAAAAGACATAATCGATTCACAAAAAATAGGTACACGAAAAACAAGTTAAGGGATGCAGTTTATGCATCCCTTAACTTACTTATTAAATAATTTATAGCTATTGAAAAGAGATAAGAATTGTTCAAAGCTAATATTGTTTAAATCGTCAATTCCTGCATGTTTTAAGGAATTGTTAAATTGATTTTTTGTAAATATTTTCTTGTATTCTTTGTTAACCCATTTCATAACGAA
>OKJV01000346.1_pt1 | contig 4223 bp, 5 predicted proteins | sample 1612551 | NCBI WGS metagenome assembly OKJV01 (sample SAMN04436805, study PRJEB24849) | human gut metagenome | biome: human gut; feature: NICU; material: stool | host: Homo sapiens | place: USA: Saint Louis, MO | collected 2011-05-05 | reverse complement strand
CTGCATGATAGACTCGCTCACATAAATACTGTTTATATATACAGTAGATTTAACCGAACGACATATCAATATAGGTTCCGCCTATCAATTTCCGTCTTTGACGTAACACATTGATGTAATGAGAAACGACCACTTTATATACTGAACTGGTTGACGGTTTTGCGAGCGGTACAATCCAGAATTAGGCACCTATAACACTGCCTCCATAGTAAACTGCTCTTGATGATCTTTTTGTATAAGGTTCACAGAAACGTTCAACAAATTAAACGGGCATAGGGTCGCCTATGAAACATTACCTGTTAGCCTGTAATAGCATTAATGAGGCCAAGGTGAAATTATCTTTAACCTTCCCATTTTTTACAAGTTCAATAACTTCATCATAGGTATAATAATCACAACCTATAACACCCTCGCTTGATTGCAATGATAATTGAGATGTATCTTTCACTTCACAAATAACAGCCCGAACATTGTCAGCAATCAATCCTGAATCAGTAATCAATTCGCCTAACAAATAGCTATTCACCGAAACGAGATTCAATTCTTCTCTAAGTTCTCGTTCGGCACCATCTATATGTGATTCTCCATTTTCGATAAACCCTCTTGGAAATTCAATGAGCACGACACCATTTCTTGAATGTTGAATTAATGCGTATTTTCCATTGCATTCAGGAATAACAACAACGCCACCGTGTTTCTGGCTTATGCGCAAGTGTCCAGAGTCATTAAGGAACACCGCAACATATTGATTCTCAACAATAAGATTATTCAAAATTTACAATCCAAGTTTTACGATTTGCTGATTTACGAATTATCATTATAGTGTTGTAAAAATAATATACAACATATGCTATGTAAAATGCACACTCAACTAATACTATAATTTCTTTATTGCTTACTTTAAGTAAAGACATAACTTCTTTAACTAACATCACAACCGGAAATCCGGAAATAAGAGTCATCCCAAGTATGACTCTATTTTCAATACCAGAGAACATTTTAGCAAGCGTCATTCCCTTGTATTCTTTTTCTTTCTTACCGAAAAAAGATGTAATCTCTGAGTTAAGTGTATCTAATTCGAAGATGTTTTTCGATATCACTTTATTAAGCACTAACGCCGAGTTAGCATATTGCATATGCCAAGAACGTAAACCAGACAGTGTTCTGATTGTCATACCACTAATCAGACATATAACCACATTTAAAAAAACAGGGGAGTATGGACTTACCAGTAACTTGCTAATTGCGGAGTATGACCCGAAATAAAACGATATAACAACCAAATAAAAAGCTATCGCCTGATCGCGTTTGGTCGATTGTTCTTTCAAATGTTCATTGCACCGCTCATATACAGAAAGTAGGAAATCTTTAGAGACTGACATCAAAACCCCTATTTATTAAAATGTTATGTCCGATTAAGATAATTCTATACCACTACCGCTTAATGTCACATTAAAAGATGAGTTTCTTTCGCATACTCTGCATAAGAAAGCCAGTTAACCATCTGCAAACTCCGCAAACAGTTCGCAGATGAACCGTTTTATTGTGCAGGGAAATATTTATAGATAGTCTTTACCCCTACCCCGATTACATCTGCTATTTGCTGCCTGGTAGCGCCGTTCTCAAACATGCGCCGGCAGCGTTCCACGACCTCTTCAGTCATTACTCTCCTGCGGCCACCGATGCGCCCTTGTTCTCTCGCCGCTGCTAAACCGGCGCGGGTACGCTCTACTATCAATTCACGCTCCATTTCAGCTAACGCGCTCATGACATGGAAGAAGAAGCGACCGGCAGGTGTCGAAGTGTCGATCGAATCAGTCAAGCTTCGAAAATGAATTCCCCTCTCCTGCAGTTCAGATACCAACGTAATAAGGTCGCGTACGCTGCGACCGAGGCGATCCAGCTTCCATACAACCAGCGAATCACCAGGCCGAAGACGGCGGATCGCTTTCCTTAATCCGGGCCGCTTCGCATTTTTCCCGCTGGCGGTGTCTTCGAAAATTAGCTCACATTCTGCGCGAACCAGCGCGTTTTTCTGTAAATTGAGGTTTTGATCGCCGGTAGACACCCGCGCGTAGCCAATCAGCATTATGCAACCCTTTGAAATAGCTGATTGTAAATTGCCGGGATTGTTCGCGTAAACCTGGGTTCAGACGAAGAAGGTATGGGGACCTGGTTAAGCTTCCATGTTCAGAAAGGTATGGTTAAGCAGACCCTGAATGATTTTCTGAACAATTCTGTAAAATTTGTCACTCCTTTTATGTTCAAAAGCCTCGCAACCGATGGTAACTGGAGTGCAGCTATAGCTGCAGCTGATGCCAAAGCTGCAGAACTTGGCCTCCCCCTGATGGGTTTCGGCCAGGTATTTTCTGTCCGCTCTTTGGCTCTGATTTCTGACCATATCGAAGGAGTCGGATTTACTCCCGCGGACGGATATTCCGGCGCAGGACCGACTTTTAAAATCAATCAGGTTACCGGAAATCTTTATTTCAAAGGCAGTTGCAAGGGCTTTACGTCCGTGGGGGCTAAATTCATTCGTGGTAACTATTCTGGTATTCCGCAATTAACCCTCGATGCGTGCGAATTTTCGAATAATGGAAGCCTGCTACGCACCACCTGCGTTAACGCCGTGAATACCGCGTCTGATTTTGTTATTCCGGTCGTGGACGCAACGGGTTTTGTTGTCGGAAATTACATCTGGATTGGTGATTCCAAATGTGTGATTGCATCGATCTCAGGCAACACCATTACGCTTGTCAATAATGGCAGCGCGCCAACACTGTATTCAGGCGGAACAGGAACAGGCAGTTATAAAGCGGGGCAGTTTTTTACCCGTGATGGTGATGGAAAGAACGGTGCAACGATTGGCGAAGGTGGCACAGAGGCTGGCTGGGGCCTCACCATACAAAATGGTATAAAACTGATGAATAATGGCTGGTTCGGTCTGTTTCATTACGTCAGGGCTAAAGGCGGGACGGTATCTATCAAAGGGAAGGTCGAGGGCGGGAATAATGGTTACTGCGCCATGGGGCTGGCTTATGTCCAGGGGGGTGAAATCTCCGGGTTTAAGTTTTACGGTAACGGGAATAATGGTCTGGACATTTTCGAGGGAACCGGTGATTTATCTGTTTCAGATGGGCTGCTCTATGAGAATGGTGTGGATGGGATGTTTATCTGCGGCAATGGAACCGGCCCCAAAATCACAAGAATTAAAACCCGCAATAACCTCCGTATAGGCATCCTTGCGTACGGGAGGTCCTCAGCACCAGTAGGATTCAATATCACTGACTGTGAATGTATTAACGACGGGCTGTATAATATTTGCATGACGGGTGTTCGTTCTGGCGACGTCCGGGGTAACACGCTGGGTGGTGCGAAAGAAGCGATTAAAGTTGAAGGCAGAAACGGGTTACTTAATCCATCAGGAATCACTATAGATTCGAACGTGTTCACCCTTGAGTCAGCTGATAACGACATTAACGCCAACATTGGCGGCTACACCGATGGCGGCGAAAGCGGCGCTATCTCTATTCTGAATAACCGCTACAACGGCAGAAACCCGAAGCATACCATCAGCAACTTTAGCCGCTCACAGAGTCGCTTTGTGCCTGTTGGCCGCGTGAGCTTTACTTCCAGTTATACCGCTGCAGCCGGAGCGACAATCAGCGTCCCCCTGGTATTCTACAAGCCAAATGCGACGAGCAATATCGATGTGCTTGGCGGACAGGTGGAAATCCAGATTTGTTCTAACCCTTCACTGCTGACCATCGGGACAGTGAGCAGTGCATTGCGTACAGCCGGAATAGAGCTGAGTAATGGAGCAACAACAAACGGCAAAATCCTGGCAATGGCAGCGTTCGGTACGCTCTCTTACAACTTCACACTGACAACAGCAGGGACAGTTTACCTTAACATCCGTTCGCCATACGGCGACGGCGTCATTCAGTTAACCTGGACATAACAGGAGGCCATATTGATTACGTTATTCATGCCCGGAACCGCCGCCATAATTGACGGCGTTTCTGTTGATTACATCACAGTAAGTGAAGAGGATGCCGAAGCCCTGAAAGAAGCTGGCTGGCGTGAAAGCGCCGGAGAGTTAAAGTCAGAATAGCCGTTGGATGGCAGGGCTGCGGGTGTCTATAAGCCCTCCCTGAGTTCCTCTTCAGCCTCTTCCAGCGGGTTCCCCGTTCCGGAATAAACGAACGGGAGCTCACCCCTCC
>OKJV01000345.1_pt1 | contig 4228 bp, 8 predicted proteins | sample 1612551 | NCBI WGS metagenome assembly OKJV01 (sample SAMN04436805, study PRJEB24849) | human gut metagenome | biome: human gut; feature: NICU; material: stool | host: Homo sapiens | place: USA: Saint Louis, MO | collected 2011-05-05 | reverse complement strand
ACGCAAGTGAATGCATTGCTTTCCCTTTCGTGGTTAGGGCCGCCGGTTAGGCGGCTTTTGGTTTACTGATTTCAAGAATCTGGTTTTCGGTAAACTGACCACCAGATGCAGCTGCGATTTTGGACGCATAGCCTGTTTCGCCTGTGTAGTCGGTGCGCGGCAGGCAACCGCTATTAATCCACTTGTAAATAGCGCGGGGAGTGCGCCCGCAAGCCTTCGCCACCACCGGTACACGGATTTGTTTGATGATGTCGCCAAGGTTTTTAGGTTGCATTTGTTAACCCTCAAAATTGAACTGTAAGTACATATTATGTCGGAACTGATAGTTCACGCAAGTGATATTATGATTGAACCTATGGTTCAAGAAGAAAAAGCGCGTACAGAGTTTTCCCAACGGCTAGCGCTGGCCTGTGATAAAGCTGGTTTACCTGCTCATGGTCGTCAGGCTGAAATTGCAAAGCGAATGAAGCTAACACCAAAAGCAGTAAGCAAGTGGTTCAATGGGGAGGCTATTCCAAGACGTGGCAAGCTGCAGGAACTGGCGGCTATAATTGGCACATCCTCGTCTTACCTATTAGGCGATAGTGCAGCAGATGGCATATCTGAAGGGCATATGGCAATGAGGGACGATTCTTTCCGTGTAGACGTTTTTGATATTCAAGCTAGCGCTGGGCAAGGAATTCTTGTGCGAGATGAGTTCATTGAAACAATCCGATCCATAGAGTATTCAACCGAAGAGGCTCGCGCCGTATTTGGTGGGCGCCCAGCTGACCACATAAAAATGATTGCCGTGAATGGCGATTCTATGTCTGGCACGTTCGAGCCGAGAGACCAGATCTTCGTCGACGTGAGCATCGACTGCTTTGACGGTGACGGCATATACATTTTCGTTCTGGACAATGATCTCTACATAAAGCGCCTTCAAAAGCAGCACAAAAAATTAGCTGTGATTTCAGACAACAAAAAATATGAGACCTGGTATATCGAGGATGGTGATTTTTCATCTCTCCGGATCTGTGCGAAGGTCCTGGTAAGCCAATCCAGAGCATATAGATTTCATAGCTGAGGAAGTTAAGCATGGAAGCAATTAAGGTTACAGATCTTAGTGATGGAAGCGTTTTGTACGAGCTTGGCGACCACTTCATAACCTGCAAATTAAGCCACGATAAACGTTGGCAACTAGGTGCTTTCAAACGTGATGAAAGCAAGCTCAGAGATGACACTCTGGCGGTTTTGAAGAATGAAAAATTCATGTTTATGGTTAAGCTCGGCGGACAGCTTTCTCCCAAGCCTCAATGCATAGCTGTTAACGGGCGATTTTTATTTTCTGTCCATACCGGAAAAGACAACAACATGGCTGCAGCCATAGTCATGGATAACACCGGGAAAGAGTTATTCAAGATAGAAACTTCCACTCACCTCATCAGTTCGGGCATATCTGAATTTGGGCGCTACATCGCCCTATCGTTTGCCGGTAGCAAAAACAAAGATGATTTTTACGCGCACCGGCTTGAGGTCATAAACATTGATACTGGAGAGGTGTTGATGTCCGTTATCAAAACAGACTTCCTTCGATACGCTGAACTTTTAGTTGTTGAGCCAGACGGTGGACTTTTCGCAACTTTCAATGGTCGCACAAGACTAGTAGATGTGACGAACCTCTAAAATATCCAATCCGCACTCTCCTCAAGATATTCCCCACAAAAAATTTCTAAAAATTATTTCTCCTTAAAGTTCATAAACATACTTGCATATGAACCTTTCATTCACTTTAAATGTACTTTTGGTACTTTACATGAATGAACTATTGGTACATTATCAATCCATCGAAACGAAACATCGACAGCTGAGCGAAGTTAGCCAGCGGCGGACAGCTAGTCGCCTGCTTTTTAACAACATGCAAAGTCGGAACAGCACTCAGTAATCCTGTTTAGACCCCAACGTACAAATTCGGCGTAGCACCGGGCGTGATCCGGTCGGTGTGAGGCTACCCCCTCGCGAGAGCGATAAAGGCGTGGGAACGGGAAAAACGGATGGGATGAGAAGTGCGAAGCGCAAACAGATTTATTCCAGTCCATTCGAAGCTGAGTGGGCTGGGCTGAATTAGAGCATTTCTCCCGCATCAGCGGGTAACGACAGAGAGGTGGGTATGAGCAAACGCCTGGATATTTTGAAATCGTCTCTCGCTAAGAAAGAGACGCGGTTTAATGAGAGGCTACAGCATCACTTTGACACCGTGGCGCAGGCAAATGGACAGCCACTCAATGACAAGCGCAACGGTCGCGCAACGCTAAATAAATGGGATAAGCAGAGTGATACGCTACGTGCGTTGCAAGAAAGCATTCAACGCACGAAGGACGCTATAGAGCGAGAGGAATCGAAGATTGCAAGGGCCAGCATGGTTAGCTTGCCTCCATACATGCAGAAAGCGATAGATGATGGACTGATATCGCAGTGGCGAAAACATCCACGATTCTTTTTTGTGGTAGGGGTGAGTGGCGGGCGCATTGTTCTTGATGAAAAGACCGGAACCATCGGTCACCGCTACTTGAGCAAAGTTAAGAAGGATGAATATCCGATATTTCGGGACGTTTTCAACAATCTCAATCGGCAATGTCGTGAATTAAACAAGGTCGCTTAGGCGGCCTTTTTCATACCTCAGTCGCTTCACCGAGGCGGCTTAGTTATGACAACCGGCGGCCATCCACCGCCCATTGAAACACTGAATAAATGCGTTGAAGTCTTGTATTAACCGTTCCGTTAGCCGCGATAAGGCCAAGAGGATTTATGAGCAATAAAACTGGAGGGCGCGCTTTCCCATGCGATTCTATCGTGGAGCGCGACGAAGTTGGTCACTTACATGGTTTCGAAATCAGCTCTGGCGGCATGACGATCCGTGACTACTTTGCAGCTAAGGCTATGCAGGGAATCATCAGCAGCGAATGCAACTATGGAGCGTTTAGTGATTTAGCAAGCGATGCATACAGCATTGCCGACGCGATGCTCCTCGCTCGGGAGGCATCATGAAAGTCACCCACAACGGCAAGCAGTGCACAGCCAAAAAGCTCAACGATAACGAGTGGCAGCTGACGTCGGTATCGGCACCGCGTGAAAAACTGGTGCTTAACCGCTGGCAGATGCATATCGCTGGCCTCCTGAAACAGGTTGAGGTGAAGGTATGATGCGAAAGCACAAGTTGCCTAGTGCAGAGGAGATAGATGCCTTGCTGGATTACAACCCTGAAACCGGAGTATTTACGTGGAAAGTGACGAAATCAGGATGGGTTGTAAAGGGTCGGCCTGCTGGTTCAAAAAACAATAATGGCTATCTCCGAGTTGGTATTGGAAGAAGGCACTACTTCCTTTCTCGAATAGCATTCTTCTTATGCACCGGGGAATCCCCTGAAGAAGTAGACCATATCAATGGTGACAGAACAGATAACAGGGCATGCAACTTAAGAGCCGCAAGTCGTCATGAAAATTGCCTCAATAAGTCGGTAAGAAGCGACAGCAGGACTGGTGTTAAAGGCGTCTCATGGAGACCGGATGTTAAAAAATGGTCTGCACGATCAACTGATTCATCGGGAAAGAGAGTGTTTTTAGGTTACTACCGCAACATCAGCGATGCGGTGGCTGTCCTTAATGATTTTCGGAGAGAACAGCATGGTGAGTTTGCAAAAAATTAGCAGCAACTTGCACTACGGCACCACCCCGCTCATACGCCAGTGCGTCACTCCTGGCATGATGGCAATGCATGAAGGCCGCACTTATCGCGTCTCAGCAGTCATTCAGGAGCGCAAATTGGTATACCTGCACACCGATGCAGAAATCATCCGCCTCAGTGACTGCGTGATTGACGTCCTTCTGGACGGTCACGGCAACCCTATCCAGCACTAAACCCCTATTCAACCGATCGGCCTGGCTTTCTGCGGGCGGGATCTGCACATCCAAATTTCAGGAGTTCAGCCATGAACGCATACCTCACTTACGACCGAATCGAAGATCGGCTCTGGGCTGAGCAGCAACTCACCGACGAGAAAGAGAAGTGGATCGACGACAGGGCGCAGCAAATCATCGACATGATGCCAAAAGAACCGTCCGGCCTCTTCCATTTTACGGTCCCGATTGACTCCAGCCCATACGAAGGACTTCGCAGCGATGACGCTGGCAAGGCCTACAACGATTTCATTTCGGCAGTTGCTTACGCCCAGGCGGAATACGACTGGGAA
>OKJV01000273.1_pt1 | contig 14489 bp, 20 predicted proteins | sample 1612551 | NCBI WGS metagenome assembly OKJV01 (sample SAMN04436805, study PRJEB24849) | human gut metagenome | biome: human gut; feature: NICU; material: stool | host: Homo sapiens | place: USA: Saint Louis, MO | collected 2011-05-05 | reverse complement strand
AAAGCCTGTCCTCAGCATAGTACCGGGAAGGAGGGAGTGACCATCTCATTAAATAAAGCACGCTAAGCGTGCGTGGAGGCTGGCACCCAGCGGTACAGCGTCGGAATGGACACGCCGAGGTTCTTGGCCACGTCCTTGGGCGGCACCCCGCTGGCCAGCAGCTTCTTGGCCGACTCGATCTTGCTGTCGGTCATCTTCGGCTTGCGGCCGCCTTTGCGGCCGAGCTGCTTGGCGACTTCCAGCCCGGCGCGGGTGCGCTCGACGGTCAGCTCGCGCTCCATTTCGGCAAGGCTCGCCATGACGTGGAAGAAGAACCGCCCGGATGGTGTGCCGGTGTCGATGGAGTCGGTGAGGCTCCTGAACTGGACACCGTGCTTGTGCAGATCGCCGACCAGATCGACCAGTTGCTTGACCGACCGGCCCAGCCGGTCGAGCTTCCAGACGACCAAAGTATCGCCTTCGCGCAGCATTTCGAGCGTCTTGGCCAAGCCAGGCCGGTCTGCCCGCGTGCCACTCACCTTGTCCTCGAAGACCTTTTTACATCCGGCCTTGCTCAAGGCTTCGCGTTGCAGCTCCAGGTTCTGATCCTGCGTCGAGACGCGCGCATAGCCAATCAACATGGCTTGTCTCGCGCCCGGTCGATGCGTTCCTGCATCGCCTGCATCACTTCTTCGTGGGTGTACGATCTGGCGTTGGCGTCGGTGGCTTGCCGCAGGGCTTCCTCAACCTCGCGCGTCATCCGCTCGTAATCCTCCGGCCACAGCGCTTGCTCCATGCGCAGCGACGCCTGACCCAGCAGGTGCAGCAGGCTGAACAGCCGCATGTCGTTGGTGGCGACGATGCGCTCCCGAATCTGCTCCTGAATAGCTTCGCTAGCCCGATGCGCTTGTGGTGTGGCAGTCCCCTCGTAGTCAGCGGGGAATTCCGCTTCCTCGGCAATCCTTGCCCAGGCGCTGGCCAGCGCCTCGATGGTTGACGTGCTCATTTCCGCCGCTCCTGTGCTCTTTGGCGAATCAACCGGCCAAGGGGCCTCGACGCGAAAACCAGCAGCATCACGCCTATCGGATACCAGGTCGAGAAGACCACCAAGGCATCGAAGGCTGGCCGTCCGGTGTTGGTAGGCAGTACGGCGGTCACAGCCATCAACCCGCCGACCGTCCAGATGATGCGCCACACGTAGGGCATCACGCGGGGCACGTAGCCGTCATCGAAAGCGGTCTGGTAGTAGCGGCGCAGGCCGCGCTCGGCAAGCGCCTGGCGCTGCCGCTCCGACAGCGCATCCGTCCGGCCATACCAGCGCCGGAATGGTGGACAGCGCAGCAGCAAAGGGGTGAAGAGGATCATCACCGCCACGATCGCGACACCCCACGCCATGACGGCGCCGGCATCGGGCCGCTTGGCGTTCTCGATCACGGGCGCGAAGACGCCCGGAGCACCGATCATCCAGAACAGCGCAATGTGCTGATGGAAGGAGAGCTTCATTTGCTCATCCACTTGCGCAGCAGGCGCTTTTTCAGGGAGGCGCGTTCTTGCGGGTTGCGTCCCTTGTGATTGGCGATGCGATCCGCCGTGGCGGCCTGGCGCTTGACGGGCCAGTAGGAGCGGCCATCCTTGCCCATCGACCAGACGCTGCTGGCCTGGTTTTCCAGCAGGGGCAGATGGGCGCTCAGGGCTTCGGGCGACGCGCTGGTCAGCGCCGTGCGCTCACGGGTGCGCCAGCGCTGATGCCAGAGCTTCTTGTCCTCGCGCTCGCTGCCGCAGGTCGTGTGCCCGACGATGGGTGTTTTGCGGCGGCTGCGGCTCATAACGTAGTGGTCTCCAAGAACATTCAGGACTGATCCCAGGCGTCGATGGTCAAGACCTGATCGGCAGGACAGGCGGCTACGCGGTCGGGAACTGGATGGTGTTCAGTCTCATGCCGACCCCATTCGATTGATCGCGTCGCTTGCGGCACGCTGCGACGCAAGGAGGTTTGCGACCTGGTTTAGCAGCCGTGTCCGCTGCATGTCTGTTACCTATCTCCCCGACCGCTCATTGGACCAACTCCAGAGATTGGGCTCTATCGCTCAGCCAATACGAAACCGGCATTGGCTGATGCCACAACCGAGACTAACACAAATGGCTCGGTACCTGTATTTCGCGCCCCGTGCACTTGGCCCGGTCTTGCCACGGCTATCTCACCTTCCCTGAGGGCACGAACAATCCCATTGCCCTGAAAGTAATCAGCCATTCCCGACAAAACAGTCCACGTGTCTTGGCCGTGAGGATGAATGTGAGCCGCAATTTCCTGCCCGGGATGGACATGCCAAACCACGATAATTGAGTCTCGGGTTTCAAGCACAACGGAACGAATAGGCTCGCCTTCGGACGGCTGAACATACTCGGCTACAGAAAATATTCTCGATTCAACAGTCATCGGAGATCCCTCTTTCACAGTTGTCGTTACGGTCTTCATCGTCGGCATCCTGACGCACGGCGGGCAATTGCTGGAGCAACGCCGGCAGCCATTCCTGTACCGTCTCCCACACCACATCGAGGTTGATGTCGAAATAGCCGTGAGCCATGCGATTACGCATATTGCGCATGCTGCGCCACGGCACGTCGGCATGCGCCTGGGTGAACTCGACGTAGCCATCCATCACCTTTGTGGCCGCCTCGCCGATGACGATCAGGCTCATGATGACGGCCTGCTGGGTGCGCTTGTCGGCCAAGAAGTCGTCCTTGGCCATCCCTTCCACGAAGCTGCGCGCATCGGTTGCGGCCTGCTGAATGTGGTCGAGGTAATCGGGCAGGCGGTTCTCGCTCATATCGGTTGCGCCTCCGCGAGCACCTTGGCCCGGAACTTCGGCGGCAGGTCGCCGGGAGTCAGCAGATCGACGTCAACGCCGAGCAGCGATTTCAGTTCTTCTTCCAAATCGCCCAAGTCCAACAACGTGGCACCGGGCAGCGCATCGACCAACAGGTCGAGGTCGCTGCCATCCCGGTCGGTGCCATGCAGCACCGAGCCGAAGACGCGCGGGTTCGCGGCGCGAAAGCGGCCTACCGCTTCACGCACTGCGCTTCGCTTCATGTCAAGCACAACAGACGGTCGCATGCGCATCCTTTCTTATCGAAACTCGTTGAGATGATATGCAATCAAGAATAGAATTTCAAGAACTATTTTCGAGAATCGCAATGCCTTGATTCCCGTGCCGCGCCGGTTGCCTTGGCGGGCTTGTCACAAACCTACGTTTTCAAGAAGAAGGAAACCGCATGCCCCGCCGTTCGATCCTCTCCGCCGCCGAGCGCGAAAGCCTGCTGGCGTTGCCGGACACCAAGGATGAGTTGATCCGTCACTACACGTTCAGCGAAAGCGACCTCTCCATCATCCGGCAGCGGCGCGGCCCGGCCAATCGGCTGGGCTTCGCGGTGCAGCTCTGCTACCTGCGCTTTCCCGGCGTCATCCTTGGCGCTGATGAGCCACCGTTCCCGCCATTGCTGAGACTGGTCGCCAACCAGCTCAAGGTCGGCATCGAAAGCTGGGACGAGTACGGGCAGCGTGAGCAGACCCGACGCGAGCACCTGGTCGAGCTGCAAACGGTGTTCGGCTTCCAGCCGTTCACGATTGGCCACTACCGGCAGGCTGTCCAGTTGCTGACCGAGCTGGCCATGCAAACCGACAAGGGCATCGTGCTGGCCAGAGCCTTGATCGAGCACCTGCGGCGGCAGTCGGTCATTGTGCCCGCCCTCAACGCCGTCGAGCGGGCGAGCGCCGAAGCGATTACCCGCGCCAACCGGCGTCTCTACGACGCCTTGGCTGAGCCGCTGACGGACGTGCATCGCCGTCGCCTCGACGATCTGCTCAAGCGCCGCGACAACGGCAAGACGACGTGGCTGGCCTGGCTGCGGCAATCCCCGGTCAAACCGAACTCGCGGCACATGCTGGAACACATCGAACGCCTCAAGGCGTGGCAGGCGCTCGACCTGCCCTCCGGCATCGAGCGGCTGGTTCACCAGAACCGGCTGCTCAAGATCGCCCGCGAGGGCGGCCAGATGACGCCCGCCGACCTGGCGAAGTTCGAGCCGCAGCGGCGTTACGCGACCCTGGTGGCGCTCGCCATCGAGGGCATGGCCACCGTCACCGACGAAATCATCGACCTGCATGACCGCATCCTGGGCAAGCTGTTCAATGCCGCCAAGAACAAGCATCAGCAGCAGTTCCAGGCATCCGGCAAGGCGATCAATGCCAAGGTGCGGCTGTTCGGGCGCATCGGCCAGGCGCTGATCGAGGCCAAGCAAGCGGGCCGCGATCCGTTCGCCGCCATCGAGGCCGTCATGTCCTGGGATGCTTTCGCCGAGAGCGTCACCGAAGCGCAGCGGCTCGCGCAACCCGAGGACTTCGATTTCCTGCACCGCATCGGCGAGAGCTACGCCACGCTGCGCCGCTACGCGCCGGAATTTCTCGACGTGCTCAAGTTGCGGGCCGCGCCCGCCGCCAAGGACGTACTCGACGCCATCGAGGTGCTGCGCAGCATGAACAGCGACAACGCCCGCAAGGTGCCCACCGACGCGCCGACCGAGTTCATCAAGCCGCGCTGGCAGAAGCTGGTGATGACCGACACCGGCATCGACCGGCGCTACTACGAACTGTGCGCGCTGTCGGAGCTGAAGAACGCGCTGCGCTCCGGCGACATCTGGGTGCAAGGCTCGCGCCAGTTCAAGGACTTCGAGGACTACCTGGTGCCGCCCGCGAAATTCGCCAGCCTCAAGCAGGCCAGCGAATTGCCGCTGGCCGTGGCCACCGATTGCGACCAGTACCTGCATGACCGGCTGACGCTGCTGGAAACGCAGCTCGCCACCGTCAACCGCATGGCGCTGGCCAACGAGCTGCCGGACGCCATCATCACGGAGTCGGGCCTGAAGATCACGCCGCTCGATGCGGCGGTGCCCGATACCGCACAGGCCCTGATCGACCAGACGGCGATGATCCTACCGCACGTCAAGATCACCGAATTGCTGCTGGAGGTAGACGAATGGACGGGCTTCACCCGGCACTTCGCCCACCTGAAGTCAGGCGACCTGGCCAAGGACAAAAACCTGTTGCTGACCACGATCCTCGCCGACGCGATCAACCTGGGCCTGACCAAGATGGCGGAATCGTGCCCCGGCACGACCTACGCCAAGCTGGCCTGGCTGCAAGCCTGGCACATCCGCGACGAAACCTACGGGGCGGCACTGGCCGAGCTGGTCAACGCGCAGTTCCGACATCCCTTCGCCGGGCATTGGGGCGACGGCACCACGTCATCGTCGGACGGCCAGAACTTCCGCACCGGCAGCAAGGCCGAGAGCACCGGCCACATCAATCCGAAATACGGCAGCAGCCCAGGGCGGACGTTCTACACCCATATCTCCGACCAGTACGCGCCGTTCCACACCAAGGTCGTGAACGTCGGCGTGCGCGACTCGACCTACGTGCTCGACGGCCTGCTGTATCACGAATCCGACCTGCGGATCGAGGAGCACTACACCGACACGGCAGGGTTCACGGACCACGTCTTCGCGTTGATGCACCTGCTGGGCTTCCGCTTCGCCCCGCGCATTCGTGACCTGGGCGACACCAAGCTCTACATCCCGAAGGGCGATGCCACCTACGAGGCGTTGAAACCGATGATCGGCGGCACGCTCAACATCAAGCACGTCCGCGCCCATTGGGATGAAATCCTGCGGATGGCCACCTCGATCAAGCAGGGCACGGCGACGGCCTCGCTGATGCTCAGGAAGCTTGGCAGCTACCCGCGCCAGAACGGCCTGGCCGTCGCCCTGCGTGAGCTGGGACGCATCGAGCGCACACTGTTCATCCTGGACTGGCTGCAAAGCGTCGAGCTGCGCCGCCGCGTGCATGCCGGGCTGAACAAAGGCGAGGCGCGCAACGCGCTGGCCCGCGCCGTGTTCTTCAACCGCCTGGGGGAAATCCGCGACCGCAGCTTCGAGCAGCAGCGCTACCGGGCCAGCGGCCTCAACCTGGTGACGGCGGCCATCGTGCTATGGAACACGGTCTATCTGGAGCGGGCCGCGAACGCCTTGCGTGGCCACGGTCAAGCCGTCGATGACGGCCTGTTGCAGTACCTGTCGCCGCTCGGCTGGGAGCACATCAACCTGACCGGCGATTACCTCTGGCGCAGCAGCGCCAAGATCGGCGCGGGCAAGTTCAGGCCGCTACGGCCGCTGCAACCGGCTTAGCGTGCTTTATTTAATGAGATGGTCACTCCCTCCGTTTTCTGAGACGACCCCAGATAGAATACAAAATGGTAGCCAAACGCATCAAACAACATCCCCACCGGGATCGATAACAACACGATACCCAGCGAGCTGGCGATCTGAAATCCTACAAGAAAGATGGTGGAAGATAAGCGAGAATCAAAGTTGGACACGCTGTATTTGAATACCGAGATCACAAACAGCGGTACTTCAATCGCATGAAATAGCTTAATCAGCGAGATGATGTAAGGGCTTTCTGAGGTTGCTGACACCAGAATGCGACAGATCATGATCATGCCTCCTGCAATCAGCGCTTTTTTCGCTCCCACCTTGTTTACAAAGAAGGGGATGACGGCCATTCCGATGGCTTCCAGCAAGAATAACTACCATAGTGCCTGCTACAGCGGCTAAGAAAAAAGTGGTGAAGAATGCGCATCCGACTACCAGTAACAATCCAATCAGTTCAAATATCATATTCATGATTGCGCTCCAGGTGAGATAACTGCGAACAGACTGATGCTGGCTGTATTATTTAACATATTTCCAGACGCCTGCAGGTATTTTATCATAAAACTTCCCCATTGCCATTTCCGCCAGCCGGTGATCAACCGCGGCATTGAAATGCTCAAGCTCATCATCTGACAGAGAATATTTATTTTTTTCTATTATCCTTTCCAGGGTTTCCTTTGATGTACAGCGCCGTAGTCGAAAAATCCATTCCTGTTTCGTCATTGGTTTTTTATATCCTGAGGTGTCCCGGTAATATCATTCTGGAAGATGCTTTTCTTTCAGCCGGTTATGAGTGAACCATTTTGCATATATGATGTAACCCACAAAAGTTAAGAGTGCGGACAGGCTATATATCCGGAGAACAGGTACCACGTGATGAAAACGTATCATCTGACCGGATTCATCTGCCAGACTCATTAATGCATTGCTGTATGGTTCAGTCTGAAAGAACTCGTAGTAAGGTACCATCACAACGTGAAGAAAAAATAAATTAAGCAGATACGTCAGAGAGAACGCGTGCTCCTGCCCGTTATAGGGCGCATACTGCGCGAAGGCGAACATCCATCCTGTGAAAAGCAGAAAACACATCGTGAAATACACCACCACCCATATCGCTGTTTTCATCACTGCCCCTCAGTTATATAATTTTTCTGTAACGCAAATTTCTTCAGGCGTTATGGCCCGTGCCGTTCTGCTTCAGATAATCACTGATGCTCAGGCCGGACAAGCGAATTATATCCGAAATCTCCCTGAACTGCTCCTCCCAGCCGTCCTGCAGCTCCCTGATTGCCGCGATCTGGAAAGCAACACTGAAAGGCGTTCTGCCCAGTTTCTCGGAAAGCCAGAACAGATGCCTGCCAATCTCTTCGTCCGGTACCGAATCGAGCGCATCACTCAGTAAGGTTTTTTCGTCTTCCTGCCAGGGATGACCGGCTCGCGGAAAACGCGGATCAGGCTGGCGGTCTTTTTTCTCCCTTTTTTCCCGTCTGGCAACGGCCGGCGCTTCGCCTTTTTTCAAGCCGACGCGCGCTTTCATGGCGCCGATGGCAGCGACGGCCAGTACCAGCGTTTCACGCTCCTTGCGCGTGAGCAGGCTGTCCTCGCAAATCAGGGTGTTCAGGTTATCGATCAGCGTATTCAGCCCGGGTTCAGTGACTTTCATTTTATGCTCCTGTTCCTTGTGTGGTGGCGATCAGTCCCGGCTCTCATTCACCTGAACGATGACCGGCAGGCCTGCATCAAAACAGGCCTGATACCAGCTGGCCACCTGCAGGGGATCGCCCTCTTTTATCCGGCGTATGCCGCCGGCATCCGTCAGCTGCAGGCAGGTGGTACCGTCCAGACGGATCACGTAGGCCGCTTCCCTGATGGTGTAATGGCCGTCATCCAGCTGCAGCTCCACCGCGTCACCGGCAGCCGTCTGGCGTAACGGCAGACGCCGGACGTCGGTCAGTCGTTGTCGTGCCGTTTCAGCCTCGCGTTCTGCCTGGAAGAGCGGTTCTGCAATGCCGCGACCGGCCTCCGTCAGCTCGACGGCCAGCTGCAGGTTCGGCGCGCGCAGGGTGCGCAGCCAGCCCGCGGCTTCCATGCGCCGGCAGGAGGCGCGCAGGTTCGGCCCGTACACCGGGGCGTCCCCGCCCTGCTCCAGCACCCGCTCGATATCCCGCGTCGCCACCGGCCCCGGACGTTTCGCATCGAGGGCGGCCAGCACAATCAGTACCCGTCGCTGCAGCGGCGACGGCCTGCGGGAGGTTGTTACTGCTGCCATGAACGTTGTTCTGCTGTGGGAGCGCGCAGGAGCATTCCGGTGAGGCGCAGATGGTCCCTGTCGGCGACGTCTTCCGGGGCACGGCCCGCCATCGCCAGGTGGTACCAGAGTTCGATCGCGCTGCGTGCCCAGGCAATCTCCGCATCGGGGTCATTGCAGTCTGCGCGGCCGGCTCGTTCGAGACACCCGTTAATGAAGTCTTCCGTGTCGGCGGTCATCGTTTCATAGCTGAGGCGAAAGTATACTTTTTCATCCATCCTGCACGCTCCGTCTGATAATGTCTGGTTAAGTGTAAAGTCATATCATGTATAGTTTATTGCTAATCAATTAAACATCATATCAGATATGATTTTATTATTAATGATAAATATCATTCTTAGTATGATTTTATGCATGTTCATTAATTATCATATCTATTGCGGATTTTCCGCCTCGCAGATCCGGTTTCTGGCTTAATCGGAAATGCCGTACCTGAGCCGTCAGGCTGGTCGGATGATATAGTGGATTCTCGAAACGGAACGGGAGGGTTTAATGGGAAATTATTCAGATTTTGAGACCGATTTTGTTCAGCGAACACTGGCGCTTATCGATCAATATAACGAAATGATTGAGGAGCTGGGCAAACCATTCAGTGAGCAGTACAACTACACGTTGACCCTGAATTGCCTTCTGGGTCTTATCGTGTTACCGAAAGAGAGAGCTCTCTCTTTCCTGCCTGCAGACCGTTTAACGCGGCAACTAAAAGCTGAAATGGGATTACATGAGTCACAGCTGCCCGGACCGGAGATGAATCTGCGGCAGTTGATCCATAAGATGCGGAATTCAGTGGCTCATTTCTGTGTCCAGGTAGAGTCAGTCAGTGATGCACACCTTGTAGACTGGATTGTTTTCAGGGAATCCCAGGGAGACGGGGATGTATACGCCAGCTTCAGCGCTCCGGAGCTTTTACCCTTTCTGAAATATTATGCGACCCTGCTGCTCGACAATATCGCCCGCCGTCGAGCTCAAGTTGTTAACGTATTGGATTTGTAAGGTATTTACACAATGTTGAATCTCGATTGTTCCTCACGATCTCAGGCGCTGTTTTCACTTTCTTCCGGTTTTGGTTGCAGTGTAATGCAGCTAAAAAAGGTTTTGTTATCTCTCGATCTTGAACAGATTTACGAGACGGATCATTCTATTATGATCGACTCGCAACAATATCTGCGAGAGTACGTATGTAGGGAACTGGGTTCTCCGGGCAAGTTCTCAACCGCATACTGGTTTCACGGTACCCGGACATCTGCTGACAATACTTTTGAAAGTGGTTTACTTCCGCTGAACCAGACTGAGTCACTGGTGATGGATATGCTGGTAAATCTCGCACCAGACGCTGTGGTCAAAGAGAAATTGCAGGCCTGGAATTTTCATGCTGGCGTACCTGATAATCTCTTCCGGATGCGCACCAGAAACGAAATGCACTGGGGGCCATACGGTCACCTTGTACGGGAGGTTCATCTTCATGCCCGCAAACTCTGGCAGCACAATTATCTGCGGCTACCGGAGCTGGTAGAGGATGTCTGCAATGCTTACCAGAAAAAATATGGTCAGGATCTTACAGAACATTATCTTAAGGTACTGAAACCCTGCATCGTCTGTTTCAGGGCAGATATTGAGTATGAAAAAGGTGCGCTTGAAGCCGCGCTGAGTTACGCATACACGTCCGTTAGAGATTTGCCACCGGACAGCGGTGCACTGTTCGGTATTGATCGACATGGTATATCTGTTTCTCTCGATGAAATTGTGAACATCGAATTCACGAATTGGCATGAGCTTGATGGCTGAATCTTTGGGCTGTACCTGTCATCCATACTGCGTTTGTAAGTAAGAGTGTTTTCTTCAGGAAAAACTTGTTTGTGACAGATAATCTAAACAGCCTTATATATGTCTTTTAAGTTACTGTAATTATTAAACTAAAATACAGGCTTTGTTGTTTAGCAGCTGTAGTGTATTGTTATTATTAAATACGCAGTGTGACAAGCGAGCAAAAGATGACATCACTTATAGTTACTTCGTTACGCAATACCGGTCCTTGCCTTAGCTCTGTACTTGTAGAGGAAATGCTGAAAACCCAGGCAGTTAATCGTGATACCGCGCGCAAACAGATTTCCCGGGCGGCTTCTGCAGGGCAGATCCACTGTGTTGACAAGCTTTTCCCCAAGCGTGAACGATTTATTTATCTGAAGCAGCAGTATGGTACCGGGCGCTTCTGGTCCAGTCTCAATACAGCCCTCCTTGATACCGGGTCGGCCTACGGTCTCGCCCTGAGTTGCCTCCGGGCTCGCGGGGGGATCCTACCGGTCAGGCATTTTGCTGCTGCCTGCGGTTCACCGGTAGCAATGAAAAACAGATTATCATGGAAGTCAGTTCTGGACGGTCTGCTTCAGTACAAAATGGTCAGGTTCGTTACGTTACCAGGTTTGGGAGAGTGTGTGGCCCTGACAGAAAAAAATGATAACGGGTATCAGCGTGCGCTCCATCCCCTCAAAGCCAGGCTGCTTACAGAGTCCGTTCTGATGAAATCCCTGAGTCAGTGGGTCCGACATAACGGTATCATCAGTTACGACACGCTGCGCACACGGGAAGAACTCGATTCAGATCGGGCGCCCTGTGTGGCAAATTTTGATTTTGACGTCACTGCTGCATCCTATCTTAATCCTCTTCTGCAGTTCTCCCGGTCAGGGGAAATTCGGCCTGGTTTCTTTGTCTGCGACATGCTTCTGGGCTGTAAGCTCAGTCTTGTGCACCTCCAGCCCTTTATTACAAAATGTCGTTCAATAAACAGCCTCAGGAACAGCCCAAGATGCCTGTTTATGTTTGTTGCCGACGAATACAGCGAAGAAGCTTTTCTGGAAATGAAGCGTGCCGGGATAATACCCGCGACACCGGAGAATCTGTTCGGAAAAGACTTTGCTGATGCACTCTTTCAGTTACGGGATCTGGTTGGTTCAATAACGTTCAGCTTAAAAGATAATATAGTCGCAATAGATGACATCATGTCCAAGCTTGAGAGTATTGCCGGAGTAACCAGTCAGCTACAGGGGGATTTATTTGAATATATTGTCGCTGAGACCGTGCGCATAAATAGTAATGATGTTGAGGTTGGTAAAATATGTAAGTCAGAGAGGAAGGGGACTGCAGAATGCGATGTCCTGAGCCGACAGGGAAATACTAGAATCACCTTTATTGAATGCAAGGGTTATAAGCCCTATTCGACAGTGAAACATGAAGATGTGAAAAGATGGATTGGTAAACAGGTGCCGGTATTCTTCGATTATGCCAAAAGGGAATACCCCAATGCTGAAATTAATGTTGAGTTATGGACTACTGGAAAACTCGGCGATGATTCCAGAGAGTCTCTTCGTAAATTTCAAGAAAACAACTCAACTAATCAGCGTTATAATATAACCGTCATAGAGCCGCATGAGGTCCGGATAAGAATAAAGGCGACCTGGAATGACGCTCTTATCCGGGTTTTTGAAAAGCATTTCCTCAGCTATCCGGAAAAAATCGTTCGCCGTAAACATGTTCCCGAACCGGTCAGACTTGCAGGTCACGATGAGGCAACAGAATTCGACTTCTGATGCGGTATACCTGTTTAATCAAAGAGAAATATTATGGACTACACAAAAAATCAGCATGTACTTTCACAGTGGGTGCTACGTAACTTTCGCAGCGATGACACAGCCCTGTCTGCAAAAGAAAAGCAGCGAGTATGGTGTCACACCGTGTATATAACGCCTGATAAAGAAAACGTTCTCCACACGCAACCTCTGCCAATATCCAGTGTGGCAGTATCGAAAAACTGCTTTCGTCTTATTGATGCTGAGACAGGGCAGCCTTTCGATATTGAAGAAGAACTGGGTGTCTACGAACGTCTGACAGCCGGGATCGTGAACGATATCATTCATGAGCACAATTTCTCACGCCTTCGTCACGCACAACCTGATGATTTCCCGGTAGAGAAGCTCACCAGTTTCGCTGTCATGCAGTTAATGCTCAATCTGCACAACCCGCAAAATAAAAACCCGTTTAAGCATGAAATGCTTGAACAGTTCCATTCTGATATACAGGACCATTTATCTGAATACGTCCATTCTATAAATCAGTTACCCCACACTAACCCGGAGTTAATGGATGACCATTTCTATAGTAAAATCCTGCGTATTGCAAACTCAGCCTCTTCCGGTGAGGATAAAAGCAGATCGCTGTTTGTGCTATTTGGTCTTTTATCCATACTGAATAAGCCAACCCTTTACGATAAAATTAATAAATTAAGAAATGTTATTTTTGCTGGTATCCATACAATTGAGGTCATCCATACAGGTCATGACTTCGACAGCACCGAACCCAGACCTGCATTCGCAATAGCCCCCAATATATTTTGTCTTTATAAAGATGAAAACAGAATTTATCTTCCGTTGTCCCATAACTTTACCCTGTGCTTCATCACTGGCGAACCATCACATTTCAGACCCCGAATGAACATCTTCTCCCCTCGCCCCGAACGGCTGAAATGCTGCCATGATCGGAGCCTTAATTTCTTTAAAGTCTCTTTTGATTATATAGATAATGTCATGACGACTATCGATATGTACAATGTAGGTAACTCCAGCACCTTTTATTCTGCATATCAGTTAAGCAAGCTTGAAGAATATCTGGATAAGCAGGACCAGGATCCTGACTATTATCATACGCCAGAAAATCCTGTTCTGTGGCAGCCAGCGCAGGCTGATTCATTATGAATACTGATAATAAACAGTACATCCGGGAGCTGATCGAGGCCGGAGAGTTTAACGGCTATACGCTGGTCAGTGGAGAAAACTGGAAGCCACCCACGGTGGACGATATCGCAGTCGTCCGTGGGCTGATCCCCCTGACTGATATCCGGCTGGCCAACCGGCTGGATGTAGATGAACGCACCATCCGCAAGTGGAAAACCGGCCAGACCCGGATGGTGTTCACCACCTGGTGCTGCCTTTGCTGGGTGGCCGGACTGGGGATGCCGCTCGATAACATTATCAGTGGCTGAAAATCCGCTTCCGGATGCGTCTGAGAATGAATCGTCTCTGGTATCGCCATTGTGAGCGGTAAATATGGGGCAGGCGGTCATAGTTCTTCCAGAACAAGGTCCAGCCTTTATAGGCACCAACAAATAGGGCAATGAGAGAGCCAGTTTTTAAGAGGCCATAGACAACGGCCATGAGAAATACAGTCATACGATGTTCCTTAAGTAAAACTGTATTTAGGAAATCTGATGCGGCCTTTAAGGCCGGCTGATGAAAAAGGACTGAAAAAAGTTTACCTGGCCTATTTGTTGCTATTAAATGCTCACGCGGTCATGAATTTTGCTCCTCAGGCAATAATCCCCAGTTCACAACAATCCGCTGTTTTTAGTGACTCTCCGGCAATAATTCTTGTTCTCTCCACCGCAGATCCGAAAACTCATTGTTCCGGATCTCCATGCCCTCTCTGGCGCGCCGCGACCCACTGACACAAGATGTGCCACTCCGTCAGCTGCGTTTTCTTCTATATGTTGTGTTCCTCCCCTGCCCCGTGACCGCCCGCTCACCACCGGAAAAGGGCGCTTTGCTTATTCTCTCACCGTGGTACACTTCCGGAAACTTCGTAAAGCGCGAAAAGTCGGATCCGAACGGAACGGCCGTCCTGTAATTTAACGGCGTGGCTGTATGGCTGCTTGTTATCTCTAAGGTGATTATTTTGTATGTGAATTTCACGAAGTGAAATTAATGGCGACATAACAGTATGTTTCAGGCGGGCGTGAGTCAGCTGCATCCTTACGCTATACTGATATGCATATCATAAGTATGTATTCCGGAGTGCATTATGAAGCAGCGCATCACTGTCACCATAGACAGTGACAGTTATCAGTTACTGAAATCCGCAGACGTCAATATCTCCGCCCTGGTGAACA
>OKJV01000261.1_pt1 | contig 15974 bp, 19 predicted proteins | sample 1612551 | NCBI WGS metagenome assembly OKJV01 (sample SAMN04436805, study PRJEB24849) | human gut metagenome | biome: human gut; feature: NICU; material: stool | host: Homo sapiens | place: USA: Saint Louis, MO | collected 2011-05-05 | reverse complement strand
AAATAACCATGGCTGACCCAATCACAGCGGCAGACGTGCAGGCGTTCCTCGGTGAGTTGGGTTACGCCATCCCCGCCGCGCTCCTCGATCCTATTCTCTGCGTGGTGAACAAAATTATCCCGTGCCTCGATGGTGCGGGATACGACGAATGCACGGCAAAGATCATCCTTATGTATGCCGCTGCGCTCATGGCGACGTCATCCGGCGCGCGCCGCATCAAATCGCAGGGCGCCCCGTCCGGCGCGTCGCGGTCGTTCGACTACGGTGACGACGGAATCACCTGGCTGCGTGACTCGCTGGCGAAACTGGATACCAGCGGCTGCACTAGTGAACTTCCGATCAGCGCCGGCAACAGTGTCGGCCTGTTTATGGTGGTCGGGGGCTGCTAATGGCGTGGGTTTCAGTTCAGCAACGGCTGCCGCGGACGTTTACCCGGGTGTGGGTCATGACCGATACCGGCCAGCAAACGACGGCATACTTGAAAAGAGACGGCGAATGGTTCATTAACTGCGCCCGCATACGGTCCACAGGCGCTGTTGTGCTGCGATGGAGGGAATGAGAATTGGTGTATAAAAAGCCAGCAAATGGTAAAATTAACGAGCCGGGGAATGCGTCAACATTGCCACCGGCTCTAACCATCATTACCTATTGCGGAGGTAACTCATGGCTCATCAAATCTTAAGCCATCAGCATCATAATGCGCCATCTTATAATGGCGTGGCAGGCGTTTATCAGATTACCAACACCATCACTGGTGAGGCGTATATCGGTTCCACGGTTAATATTTCAGGACGGTGGGCGAGTCATCGTTATAAGTTGCGGAAAGGAACTCATGGGAACAGAAATCTTCAGGAGTCATGGAATAAGTATGGAAAAGGCTTCTTTGAGTTTTCCGTCCTGGAAGTAGTGAGTGATAAATCCGAACTTATTGCAGCCGAGCAGCGATTCTTTCGCGAATTAAACCCGTCTTTCAACATTGCGCCAAACGCCGGGAGCAGCCTCGGAGTTATACACACCGAAGAATCCAAGGCGAATATGGCGGAAAGCCGGCGCGGAGATAAGAACTGCTGGTTCGGCAAAGTTCCAGCCTGTGCAGGTATGAGCAGACAGCCTGAAGTCAAAGCTAAGATATCAACCAAGAATTCAGGCGCTGGCAACCCTATGTTCGGTGTTACCCCGCCACACGCCAAGTTCACTGATGATCAGGTGCGCGAAATTCGTCGCGCCATTTCTGAAGGTTATTCACTCACTGTTATCGCTAGCAAGTATGGTGTTTCAAAAGCGACTATTGCTCATATCCGGCAGGGTCGATCCTATACGAGGGTGGTGTAATGTCATCAGCGGCTTCATGGTCATACACAGCCAAGGCAACTATTTGGCGAAACCTCGGCGTTGATGAGTATGGTGATTCGCTGGGGTTTTCCCCTCCAGAAGTTATTCTTTGCGATTATGAGGGTGGGGTTAGCAAAAGAATTGGCGGAATTGGCGCTGAAATTGTCGCGAAAAACACAATATGGACAGAGTACGCCATCGCAAAAAACGGCGATTACATCCTTATAGGAGAATCGGCATCATCCGATCCATATTCAGTTGATGCCGACGAGGTGCGGCAGGTTATCCGCTACGCCGACACGTTCGAGCGCCTGGCGGATGATTACGCAATTCTGACGGGAGTCTGAGTATGGGCGTTAAAGTTCGCGGTGTGCGTGAGGCAAAAGCCAATCTTAACCGCATCATCGACAATATTCAGGGGCGCAAGGTTGTCCGTGCCATTCAGTCGGCGCTGATTTTAGGTAGCAGCAGGGCAGCGTATTACACGCCGATCGACTCATCTACACTCCTGAATAGTCAGTTCCGAGAAATTAACGTGAATGGCACAAGAGTTACTGGAAGAGTTGGGTACTCTGCTAATTACGCTGCTTATGTGCACGATATGCCTGGCAAGTTAAAAGGGCAGCCACGCGCTCACTTTGGGAAAACGAGAGAAGGTACCGAATTTGGAGGAGGTACAGGGAAGGGTAACTACTGGGACCCGCATGGCGAGCCTCAATTCCTTAAGAAGGGATTCGATGAAGAGCGTGATGCGATTACTGCGGTAATCAAAAAGGAGCTATCCCTGTGAACCCTCCGATGCATAAGCGTGTTCGAAACATCTTCGTTGATGCCGGTTTAACTGTTGGATATACCGTTCAGTCTCTGACATGGACCGATTCCGGAAAATTGACGGAGAGATTCATCGTATTCCGTCCCAACGGCGGCACGGCAGTAGATCGTGATATAGCTGCTGATTATTACGTCCTGGTGGATGTCATAACTGGTAAGTCTGCTGGCGACTACGCGAAATCAGAGACCGATGTGCAGGACATCATCGACTACGTCAAGCAGAATCCTATGACGAATACCTGCATCGGGCAGATATCTAACCTAGGCGGAACCCCATCACCGGTAATGACTGCAGAAGGGCGCATGGTGTGGCGCTTGCAGTTCGCCTGCCTCTTTGGCGGGTAACACCAAATCAAATCACGTAAGGTCGCCTGGAGCGGCCTTTTTTATTATCTGAAGTGAGGTAAGCAACGATGCAAGGCTGCTCCAATAACGAACAACTTATCGGTCGCGCGAAGACGCTGGAACTGGCTTACGGCTGTTCTGACCAGATGCCAGCAGAGGGCGACTGGAAACTCATGGGTCTGCCGACTTCTGCAACGTGGGATATGAGCCCGGAGGCGCTGACGTCTGATGCAGACAATGGCGGTTTCAGTTCGAATCTGATTGCCAGCCTGGACCCGACCTATTCCATTGAGGGAGAAGTGCGCGTTCAGGACCGTACTGATGAATTCGGCATTCAGCAGTTCGTGAAGTATATCGCCGATGAAGTCCGGGCCCGACGCCAGCCTGCGGTATGGATGCGTTTCCATTGGGGGGACTTTTACCACATTGGCTACATGGTCCCGACCGGCGCCAGTGATGGCGGTGGTGTGAAGGAAATCGTGACGTATAGCTTTGAGTTCAAACTGGCTGACGGTAATACCTTCCAGATCACCGAAGCCGATGATGGCATTCCGGTAACAGGCGTCACAGTCGCTCCGACTACCAGCACTGTAGCTGCAGGTTCAAGCACCACGTTTACTGTCAATGTAGCTCCGGATGATGCTGACAATAAACTGTTCACTGTCACCTCCTCTGTGCCGTCTCGCGCGACCGTGGCCTTCACCGGCAATACCGTAACTGTCTCTGCCCCGTCTGGTGCAACGGCTGGCACCGCGGTAATCACCGTGAAGACCGTGGATGGCGAGTTCACAGCCACTCACACAGTAACCGTCACCGTGTAAGCAAAACAAAGGGTAGGAATCCTGCCCTTGATTTTGTTTATGGGGGAAAGATGACACCAGTTAAAGAGTTTGGCGAATGCCTGATTACTGCCGGAGACAGGGATTATTTCTTCCGCCCGTCACTGCTGGCCATGTCGCGAATTGGCGAACCTGCTGAAATTGTTCAGACGTTCTACGACCTCTGCAATGACGAAGTGACCCCGCTGTTAAGGCGAGCTGCTGAATCCTACATCCACAATGAGTACGACCGGCTGCCTGATTGCGTGTTGCAGTATATTCAGAGCGGTCTATTGAGCCGCAAGTCGATTATGGCTGCCCATACGGTATTGACCGCCTGCTGTGCTGACGATATTGGCGAGTTGATAGGATGGATGAAACCAGGTAAAGGCAGAAAGCGCAGTTTCGTATGGCGCCAGGGAAGCATGCCGCCGCATAACATGGTCATAGTCGCCCAAAGCCTGATGATGCACGGCATTATCGGCAAGGCAAAAGTGAGGAAGCTCCAGCGGCACGAATCCAGCGATACCACATCTGAATTCCGGGCATCAGATTACATCATCGCAGCACGTAACCACTTCGGTATTAGCAAGGAAGAGGCCGGCCAACTGACGATGACTGAGTTTCAGCTAATGCTCATCGCTAAATACCCTGAGCAGAAAGGGTACACCCGCGAAGAGTACGATCACGCAGCTGATGACTACTTTGCACGCCGTAAGCGTAAGCGGGTAATGAAGGATGTAGCAAACCGATCGGCAACGGGTGCGGTTTAGCAATTCGTGCTATTGATAAAATTTTTTTCATTCATTCTGGTTCATCATAGTTAATCATATCTAATCATAGTTATTGACAGATAATTTAACGTAACTTAGTGAAAATTATGACCTATTTACATGAGCGACAACAGGCGCTTTAATGGCCTCGGTAGTCGCTCTTTAACATTATGAATTTTTATTGTCAGGTATTCTTACCAGAAACCCCCCTCCATCAACTGATTTTTCTGGAACTACATACCCGAGTTCATTTAGGCGCGTAAGGGTCTTCTCAAGGGATGCATTAAAGTCAGCTAATGTGAGGTATTCTAGCTCTAAATCATTGAGTTCAATGCAGAATTCTTTATGCCCCATTCTGGCTTTTTTATTAATTTCTTCAAATGTTCTCTTAAATATAATACCGGAGATTTCTTCTTTGGCGTTCTCCGCCATTTTCATAGCCTCATGAGCTGATATGACTTCATCATCCTGTATTTCACTAAGGAAGCTAGTGTCAAGACGCTTGACTATCTCGGCATTCATTGAGCGATTATTTGACTTGGCTGCATCTTCAATTCTTTCTTTTAATTCAATAGGTAACCTGATTCGTAACTGAGGATCTTCTCTGCTCATATGGTTTGCCGCTTTCATAAAATCACAATATAGAAATTATGCCCCACGGTGGGGTTGACAGCAATGACGCACGGTGTGACACTTGTTATATGTCTCACGGTGGGGCATTCATGGAGAGGGTAATGGAAAAAGCAAAAGACATGTATCAGCGTAAAGTTCGCTTCCCTGAAGATGTGCGTAAAGCGATAGAGCGCAACGGTGAAGATCAGTGTCGGCAGTTCAATACTGAGCTGATCTACCAGCTGAGAAAGGCGTATGGCCTGATTGGAGAGAAAATTGCTCAAGCATAAAAACGACGAAGCCCTAACTACTTGCGATAGTCAGGGCTCCTTATCGAATAAATCCCGCGAAGGAAATATCGACATGAACAGTGTACAGAACAACGAACTAACTTTCCACAATACCAATTTTGCATATATGGAAATGGGTGGCCAGGTCTGGCTTACGGCTGCCGAGGTGGGCCAGGCGCTGGAGTATGCCGACGATAAAGCTGTGCAACGTATCTACTCTCGTCATGCTGATGAATTTACAGCGCAAATGACAGGGGTGGTCAAGTTGACCACCCCTCGCGGAATGCAAGAGTCACGTGTTTTCTCTCTCCGCGGTGCCCACCTTGTTGCAATGTTTGCTCGCACGACGAAGGCCAAAGAGTTCCGCCGCTGGGTGCTGGATATTCTGGATCGCGAAGTGGCACATTCGCCGATTGCCAAACAGTTCACTGACGATGAGCTTTCATCCCTTGCCTGGTTGTGGCGAGCGAGTGACATCATGCTGACAGCCTGTGAGAGCGTTACTCCATTACTGAAGGTAGCCGAGCATCGGCAGGCAGGGCATTTTCATACGATCGGGCAGGAGTTGCCGCGGACAATTAACAAGGCCAGAGCGATCATTAAGCGCGAGACGGCGCATATCGAATTTCACCCATGGAAGGATGATAACTGGAGCAGGGTATTGCCTCACCTGCGTCAGGAAATGTTGCAATGATGCACAAAGAAAAACCGCCAGCTGTAACTGGCGGCTCACTGAGGTCTATTAACGTGTAGGAACGTATATGACTAAGATGAATTTAGCAGTTAACGGTTCAGTTGTCACCGAGAAAAGCATTGACAGTCAGTATTTATTGGAGATGGTTAATGCCGCTCGCAAACAGTGCGGGGAGCCGGCTGTCCGTAATAACAAGTTCATTGAAAAGGTGGTTGATGAGCTTGATGGGGAGACCTACACAAAAAGTGTAGGTCGAAAAAATGGTCAGGATATTGAAGTTATTACCATGTCCATCAAGCAGGCGCTCCGTGTAGCTGCTCGCGAGTCTAAAGCCGTTCGCCGCTCTTTGGTTGATAAGCTGGAAGACATGCAGGCTATCCAGGTGCCGACCAAAAGCACCTCTGGGCTTACTGAATATCGGCTTGCCAAAGCTGAGCAACTCAAGGCTCAGGCACTGGAGAAAAACATCGCATCGGCCCGCGAGCTGATGTCAATGTTCCCTCGGCTTGACGAATCGGCTAACCAGGTGATCGTTGCCACCCTTGTTAATCCACTTCTCGGTCACGAAGTTGTGCCACTGCCGGCGATTGAAGAGCATTACTCAACGGCGGGTGAGGTGGCGGCGCAGCTCGGTTGCACTGCGAACAAGATCGGCCGCGTGGCTAATAAACACAACCTGAAAACTGAGCAGTACGGCAAGTTCTTTCTGGATAAGTCGAGACACTCGGATAAGCAGGTTGAGGCGTTCCGTTACAACGCCGAAGGGGTTCAGGCGCTTAGCCACCTTATTTATGGTGTTGATGTGGCGTAACTATCTGAAAATAACTCAAAACCCAAAATTGGGCTTTGCTATTTAAACCCGCTTAACTGCGGGTTTTGTCGTATCGCTTCCCCTCTGCTACGATTGCCGCATCATTTACTGATGGGGATAGGGATATGAGCGAACAAGAACAGTTACAGCGCCTGGGTGAAGAAATCGCCGGGGCATATTTACGGCACCTAAAAGAAACAACCGGCGGCGACACGGTGACTTATGACGGAGTTACCAAGACCGTTGTTTTTGAACATCTGGTCTTCGGGTTAGTTGGGGTGGCGCATACCAATGCGAGAAAGCATCCTGACGATCCTGTTTTGAAGGACCCGCACAAGCATTTATCTCAGATGATTAATCTTTTCTCTCGCCCATACACGCTAACCGATTTCGGTCTGCGCGTCATAGAAATGATGAATGAGAAGTCTATTCATAAAGAGCGCGGGGCTTTGATGTGAAACAGAAGATTTTAATATTCCTTTGTGTATTAATAATTTCGGCATGTGGTGATAAAACAGAGTCCCAGTTAAAAAATGAAGCGAAAGAGGCGGTAACAAAAAAACTATCACAGAATTATAAGCCTGATGAGTGTAAGAATTGGAAAGTTATGGCGTCTAGTGGTTTAGCGCCAATGGGTAGAACAGTTGCTATTTGTGATGATAGTTTTAATGTAAGCAAGGGGTTAACTTTCTCTGATTTGTCTGTTTACAGAAATGAAGATGGTTATGTTGTTTGTGGAATAGTTTCTGGGCGATCAGATATTAGTAGGATTGGGGCGAGGTTTGTTTACGCTGCCGACTCAAAAAACAGTTTGTTTATTAAAATGTCAAAATACCCAATGTTTCTTTCCGGTGGTAGCACTTCTAGACAGTTAGTTTCTCAGTTAACTGATATATACAATCAGACATATAGAGAAATGTGTAAATAATGAATTTAATGCCGGCTAATAGCCGGCTTTTTTAGGGGCTTGTCATGTCTGAAGGTGAGAAAGTCGGTGGTATTTATATAGAGATAGAGGCTGAAACGGCTAAATTGCTTACTGGTCAGCAGCAGGCAAACAAAGCTTTAGATAGCATCGGTGATCATGCGCAAAAAACAGCAGGCCAATTAAATAAACTTGATACTCAGGTTAGCGCGACCGCTAAGGGTGTATCTTCTAGCTTTAGAGCCAGCGTTCAGCAGGCCGGATATCAACTTCAAGACTTCATTGTCCAAGTGCAGGGTGGGCAATCCGCGCTTGTAGCTTTCAGTCAACAAGGTTCTCAGTTTGCAGGGGCTTTTGGGCCGGGTGGGGCTGTTGTAGGTGCCGTAATAGCTCTTGGGTCTGTGCTGGCTGGCGTTCTGATGCCATCTTTAACTAACTCTGCTGACAAGATGAAAGATCTTGAAACCGCTGCGGAATCACTCAATAAAATTGTTGTAATTAACAGCCAAGGCATTGCCGCTTTATCCAATGATTACGCAAGATTAGCGGCAACTAATGCGGCCTTGGCAACGCAGTTAAGAGATGCAGCAATAGCTAAATATGCATCTGAGGTCGAAAATGCACGTGATGCGATTAGCAATATTGTAGAGCAACAATCATCATGGCTCCGTAGCTTAAATGGTGGCGTGGCGAGTGTGAAAGCTGCTGGCAGCGCCATAAGTACTTTAGAAATTCATGCTAATGATTACAATGAAGCTATAAAGCAGGCTAATGAGGCTGGTCCAGCATATAACTCAACGATTCTTACCTTATCCAATACTGTTGAGATGCTTTCCAGTAAGTTTGATATATCAAGGCAATCTTCCTTTGAGCTGGTTAAAATGCTCAATGAATTGGCAAATAATCCAACCCCGGATAACGTCACTAGGATATCTCAAGCAATATCAACTATGACTAGTACTTCCTCCGGAGGGGCTAGGGCACTGGCGGAATTTAGGGCCGAATTAACCGCAGCAGGAGCATCTGCAGCCAACGCTGCTCAAACAGTAAAAGATCTTGAAAACCAACTTCAGTCGCTCAGAACAGAGGCGCAGCAGAGCAATTTTGACGGGATAAGTAAGCAGTTAGAAACCCAGCGCATAGCTCTGACAAAAGGAAAGCAGGCGGCAATTGAGTATGGTATTTCTCAACAAGACCTTACTGATCGGCAAAAAGAGGAGTTGATCGCTAGTTCGCGTGTTGTTGCGTCACTTGAGGAGAAAAAGAAAGCACAAGAAGAAGCCGCAAGAAATGGGAAAAGAGAGGCGGCTTCGGCGGTTTCTGTGGCACAAAAACTCGAACAGCTTCGGCAGAAAGCTATGCTCGCAGCTGATTCTTCTCAAGAACTATCGCGAGAACAGTCCATACTCTCCGCTCAGCAGTCTCTGGGCAAGGGCGCCACGCAGGAGCAAATTGCTCTGGCCGGGAAATATGCCGCTCAGGCATACGATGTTGCCGCCGCCATTAAGGCTCAGCAAAAAGCAGAGAAGGAAAAGCAGGATACTGAAAGCGCTTATGCCCAGGTAAGGCAGGCAGCATCACCTGTTGTCGCAGTGGATGACCAGTTTCAGAAGCAAATGGCTTCCCTGAATGCCTATGCCACGCTTTACCCGCAGAAAATTGCTGAGGTCGAAGCGACTCGCGCCCAGATTGAGGAGCAGTACCGCCAGAAGCGGCAGGAAGCCATGTGGCAGGAGCTCAGCCAGCAGAGCCTCGGTTATAACATGCTGACGAGTGCGGTGGATGCCTTTAGCGGGAATGCCTCCAATGCAATTACTGGACTGCTTACTGGCACAATGTCAGCTCAGGAGGCGATGCGGTCACTCGGGAATACCATCCTGAACAGTGTGATCAACAGCATTGTTCAGGTTGGCGTGGAGGCGCTGAAAAACTACATCCTCGGCCAGACGCTCGGGGCGGCTTCTGTTGCGTCATCTGTAGGAATGGCAGCCACTACAGCTACGGCATGGGCGCCAGCTGCTGCACTGGCATCGCTAGCAACACTGGGAACAAACGCCGCGCCGGCATCTGCAGGCATCACTTCGACTGTAGGGCTTGCGAGCGGTCTTGCTCTGGCTGGCGCGCGCTATAATGGCGGGCCGGTATCGGCTAACAGCATGTATCAGGTCGGCGAGAAAGGTAAGCCGGAGATTTACCAGGCCAGCACCGGCAAGCAGTACATGATCCCTGGCGATAACGGGAAGGTCATCAGCAATAAGGATATGAATGGCGGCCAGGTCCAGGTAAACATCCAGTTTTATGACCAAACCAGTGGCGGGCAGCATTCATTTCAGGCGCAGGCGATGCAGGAAGGTAATGTGGTAACTGTGGATGCGTTCTTAAACGATCTTGACCGTGGCGGCCCGATGACCTCTGGCATCAAAGACCGGTTCGGGCTTTCTATAAAAGCCAACGGCACTTACTAAACCAACCCGCTTCGGCGGGTTTTTTAATGGGTGAACATAATGAAAGTAGCAATCGAAGTTAATGGCGAGGTTATCTGGTACCGCGACAGCGATAAACAGGAGGGGATGGCGTCGGTAGGTTATTTAAGGGACGGCACACAGCAGAAGATCATTGCCGCCCTTGAAGAATCCCTATTTCAGGCAAAAGGTCAGCTAAATTTACCGGATGATATTGATTGAGTACTGGATATTAGCTCGATGGCCGGGAGGAAGGGCCAGCACGACATTCCAGTAGCCAGAGTGAGGAACAGCTATATTAGCGGGAAATCTAGTGTAAAACCCTCCGTAATATGTGCATTGCCGCCCCGAACGATACTTAGAGTAATTGGTATCATCCAGAACCAGTACGTTAATTTGATGAGAGCAATGAACGCTGATGACATCGCCATGATCAGCATGTTCTCTGCTGTGAATGTAAGACATATGACCTCTCTTGCTGTGTGTGAAAAATACACAGTATCAGCGAGAAACATTTAGTAATATCCTGATAAAAGATCAGTGCCGCAGTCGCGGCATTTTTTATGCCCGGAGGAAACGTGGCAACTGTTCAATACCCTCCGTTCCTGCCGCTTCCCCAGCGCGCCGATCAGAACATGACGCAGGATACAGCCTGGCAGACGACGCAGACGGCAGTCGGCCCTGCGATATTTACCCCGATCACCACTGACCTGAAGGCGACATGGACGCTGCAGTGGATATTCACGCTGGACCAGGCCGAGCGGTTTAAGTCATGGTTGCGCTCGCCGACGTACTGCGACCGGGGTCGTAACTGGTTCCAGATGCCGATCGACTTGGGCGACACACAAGGCGTGCAGCAGCAGACGCTTCACTTCATCAGCATGCCGGTACAGACCAGCAAGAACGGCAATATCGTCACCTGGACCGCCAGCGTCATCTGTAACGGTATCGAGGACATCACCGAGGACTACGACGACTGGATCGTCGAGGCGCCAGAGAACTACGGCTACTGGCTGGATTACCTGGTTACTGCTGTTATGCCGAGGGCTGATTAATGCCGACTTTACGAGAGTGGAAAGAGCGCAGGCCGGCGAGCGATATCAAACAGACGGTGGAATTCAACCATCCGGCCTTTGGTTATTACCGGGTAGTCAATAACCTGTTCAGGCAAGCGACGTTTGGCGGAAACTCGTTCGAGCCAGCGCGATTCAGCGTGACCGAGCCGGCGCAGGACGGAACGGCGGTCATATCCATGACGATCACTTTTGTCGCCGCGACTGAGCATGTCCGGCAGACACTGAAAAGCTGGCGCGGGGCGGCGCGCATGACGCCGATAAAGTGCCTGTATCAGCAGTGGAATGCGATCGGTGACGCATCATCGCTGAAAGACTGGACGCTTTACGTGAACGACATTTCCGCCGACGCCAGTAACGTCACCGTGACCGCCGGAAAGACCAATCCGCTGACGCTGGCCAACTCCATAATCTACACCACGAAAGACTATCCAGGGCTGATCACCGTATGACGCAAGATGAATTTATCGGGCTTGTTAACGGCAAGCCCTGGGCTAACCGCGCCAGCAGTTTTGAGCAGATGGACTGCTGGGGCCTAGTGGTTCTCTATTACCGCCATGTGCTTGGCCTGGAGTTACATCACATCGCTGGTTACGAATCGGGCGCGGATTTCATCACCTGCTACGAACAGGAGCACGCCCACTGGCGGATTGTGCCGGTGGCGGCCACCGGATGCATCGCCGTTTTTTACCGCGGCGACGTGCCGGCGCATATCGGTGTGATGACCAGTCCGGTTAAGTGCCTGCACGCCCGCGGCGAATTTGGTTTCGTACGCTGCGACAGCCCGCTGGCACTTCTTAAGGTTTACAGCAAAGTGGAGTACATGGTGCATGGTTCGATATGAGTTACAGAGGCTTCCCGGCGCGCCGCTGCAGCGGGGAACGGTAGATGCCGGCACCACACTGGTGAGCCTGCTGGATTCCCTGCAGCTGCACCGCGATGTTATCGTGAAACTGAATGGCCGTGCGCTGCCGGACGACTACGATATCAGTCGGCCACTGAGTGCTGGTGACGTCGTGGCGGTGTTCGACCAGCCGGAGGGCGGAGTCGGAAAACTGGTCACCACAATATTGCGTCCGGTATCAAAAATTCTGTCCGGTGCGCTGAAGGTATTCGGCCTGTCAAACAAACCCAGCGCTTCGGTATCGGTGGCTACAGGCGAATCCCCTAACAACGACTTAACCGGCCAGACGAACCGCGCGCGGCTCTACAAGGGGCGCCCAAACATTTACGGCCAGTGCCGCGTGTTTCCCGATTTGATTCAGGAAGCGCTGTTTGAGTTCGTCGACAATAACAAACAGCTTACGGAGTGGTTCGAGGTCGGTTACGGCCGGTACACCATCTCATCGATCCGCTATTCGGAATCGAACCTCGGCAGCCTGGCGGGCGCCAGTTCTGCGATTTATAACCCGGGTGACGTGATCGGCACGATTGAAGTCGGCTATCAGTTCGATGACGTCGATAACGAGACAGTCCCCGGCCTGAACGAAAGCCAGGACTTCCCGGCCCAGACAGCGACCACGACGGCGCCGACATCGGTGGCGATCGAAAGTAATCAGCTCAAGGCTGTTGTTCTGTCGAATGACGATAACTTTGCCTACTTTGCAGCACTGGCGGTGCCGCACCCGGTTACGTTCGTCATCAATGCCACATGGAACGACGGCGGCACAAGCGTTACTCGAAACGTCACCGGCGCCGGGAGCATCATCTCCTCGGAGAGCTTCATCGGTGACGATACGCTTTCTTACACAACGTTCTATATTGGCGAACTGTCGGGTGAAATTACGTCGCTGCCGGGTAATGCGGTTATCAACGCGACTCTGTTCACGCTTAATGACCAGACGCCGCTTGTTATCGGACCATCAGTCTCGCCAATCGTCTCGACGCAGGTGTGGGTACATGTGCTGGTTCAGCTCGGTGCTACGGCCGGCACAACGCAGTACCGGATTAAATTCTGGATGGTCGATGACGATAATAACCAAGTGCCAGGGACATCAGAGCAGTACGATTATTTCTTCGACAACGATTTCCAGGTAACGACCAGATATTTCCGCACAACGCATAAGTTCGTTCCGGCGGCCGGTGCGGGGCGCTATGCGGTGACCATCGAGCGACTCGACAACAGCAACGATGCCAACGTCGTAACACTGATGGCAATCCATGCGGTGAACGTGCGGGAAAACGTCGTTTATCCGGAAGACACAATTGCCCGCATCACGATCAAAGGCCCGAACGACAGCAACTCAAACCGCGAGCAGAAATACAACATGCTGGCGCAGCGACACGCCATCAGCTACGACCGGACGACCGGCGCGGTCGATTATACGCTACGGCCGAGTAGGTCGTTTGCCGACGCTATCCTGCATGAGTGGGTTGTCGTAAGTAAGCAGGACGTGGCAAGTATTGACGTCGCGGCTCTGTATGCCATTGCCGATTCGCTGGCAGATGCTCAGCTTGGGCATTTCGATTACACCTTCTCGGATGAGAAACAGCCGCTTGGTGAGCGCATAGCGACGATCGCCAATGTGGCCCGCGTCGACGGCAATAACATCGGCGACGTTCTGACGTTCTGGCGTGATGAGAAAGTGACAAATCCGGATGCGGTTTTTGCGCGCTCAAACATGTTCTGGGACGAGTACAAGGTCGCCTGGCAAATGTCTCTCCCCGGTGGTTATGACGGCGTAGCGCTGGATTACGTTGACCCATTGACGAACAAGAAAGCGTACATCTACCTGCAGATAGACAGCGGCGGCATCACCGAGGTAGAGGATGCCACGGTTAACGCGATGCAGATCAGTCTGGATGGTTGCCGCAATCCTGCTCAAGCGACTGACCGGGCCTGGCTTGAGGCGAGAAAGCTCCTTTACTCGCGCCTGACAATGACGGTGAAAGTGCTGGAAGAAACCCAGGTGGTGCGCGGTACGGTTGTTCAGTGTCCTGATATGTACGACAACGCGCAGCAGACCGGATACATCACCGGGCGCGCCGGGGATGTGTTCTCGACATCAGAGCGTATCGACTTTTCTTTCGGCGATCTGTGGGTGGTGATGACCGACAGCCTCGGAAATTACCGCGGGCGCTGGCGGGCTTATCCGGTAAACGGCAAAGCCAAGGCATTCCAGGCCGCAGCTGATACCTTCGATCTGAACATTTATGACCGCAGCACGGTGCAAAACCCCAGTCGGTATTTCATCGCTACTGACTCGGAACTGAACTCCACAATCTGGCGCGTCGACAGCGCCAAACCCAACGGTGACGACACACAAACCCTCTCACTCACTGAGTATTCAGACTCGATTTATCCGTAACACACAGCAGTAATTACCAACCTTCGCGCACACCATCAGATTAACTTCTGAGGGCTTCGTGCGCCTTTTATATAGGGCGACATGCACAATGGCAGAAGTTCCACTCCCAACTCCGACGCAGGTTCCGGTACCAAGTACCGATATCCGCAATGCGGTATTTGCAGGCGCGAAGCTTGATGAAGAGGTAACCGGTACCGGCGAATATTACACGGATCGCCTTGGCGTACGGCGCCTGACTAATGCCGGGCGAAATAATCAATTTAATGTGGCTCAACAGGAAAGAGAAAGCCGATTCGACGCATTTATCCAGAGATCTGGTTATGAGGTAATCGGTGATTACACTGCTGGCCCGTTGACGCTCACCGAGTACAACCAGCTCATTCGCTATAACAACGAGTTGTATAAACTCACCGCAGCGACAGATATCCCGTTTACAACGGCTGGTAATACTGACGAAACATGGACCAGTACCGACGCTGCTCATTTTGCATCTGTCGGTGATGCAGCGCTTCGCCAAAACCTGGGTTCAGACGAACCGGGAATGGGCGACAATATTATTACCCACGTGCCTACAGAATTAGGCGACCAAATCACGACGGTGAATCAGGCTTTAAGCGCTCAGGCCCCCACCATCTGGCAATACGCCAGATATATCACGGACAAGCCGACTACATTCCCTTCCACGTGGGACTGGGGACCGGCATTTCAGGCCGCGCACGATAACGATAATGTCGGACCTCTGCTAATTAACGGCGAAACTTACACCGTCCGAACGCCTGTCGTTTATGAATATACCGATGATGATTACACCAAATATTCAAGACTCCCACGATGTTTATCAGGAAGCGCGAGTATTGATTATTCAGAACTGGGAAACGGAGGGGCGGGTTTTAATGACTCCCTTGAAGTTGACGATGCAGCTCAACCTGCATATGTCACGGCGTTTACCGTTAAGGGAGCAAGCGGGTATGTTGTCCTGCAGGAATTCGAGGGGATTGTATTTCGGGGAAATAAAAACACTGCGGCGATTAAATTAATTGGCTGTGATGGCGTTCGGCCAAAACGCTGCACATTTGCTGCCAACCGCTACGGCGTCGTATTTAATAATGGCAATTCCGCGGGAACCTACGCTGAACTTAATTCACCTGTGTTCAGCCGCTGGCGCGGTTCGTGCCTTACCGCTATAGCATACGAGAAGGGCAATGGCGACACGTCGTTCCACGGATGCGGATTAGGCGAGGGATGCTTCGTCACTGTTGCTGCTGGCCGTTCGCCGGTACTGATTGGCGCGGGTTGCCAGCCATACAATGCGCCGATGGATGCTTACTTCTGGACAACGGGCACCGCAGCGCCACTCATCAGAAACAAAAGCAGTTTGCCAGCTCATTTCCACGGCGAGATGAAATGGGAAGGTTCGTACGGAACGGTGATGGCATCAGGCGGGTTAGTCTATTTCTACGGCGCCCTGCCGCGCTGGGCTGGCATTGACATGGGGACAATGCGACAGGCGTTAAATGGCGGACCTACTGGCTCTGCAGGCGGTAACCTGGCATTCTCCGGTATTCTGGTGCCGACGACCTCTCAGTGGACGGTTGCAAACCTGGGTACGCAGGTCGTTTTTATGGATTACAACGAAGAGGCGACAGTTTCGGTTGTTGGTGAGTCCTATTTTGCGACATTCAAAATACAGACCGCCCGCA
>OKJV01000259.1_pt1 | contig 16102 bp, 18 predicted proteins | sample 1612551 | NCBI WGS metagenome assembly OKJV01 (sample SAMN04436805, study PRJEB24849) | human gut metagenome | biome: human gut; feature: NICU; material: stool | host: Homo sapiens | place: USA: Saint Louis, MO | collected 2011-05-05 | reverse complement strand
GGAATCGTCGATGGAAATGTCCGCCGGCACGATGTTGCCGTTCGCGTCGGTCACGTTGACCTTGCTCACGTCGTCCTTGTCGGTGCCGCCGATCACCACGTCCTTCGTGACGATGAAGTCATAGATCCAGAACTTGCTGGAGGCGTTGGAATGCGCCTTGATGTGAGCCGTGTACAGGCTGCCGGAGGCGATGTAGTTGTCGATGTAGTCGTTGTCGTCATGGGACGGCACGTCATGGGACGGCACGGGCACGTCATGACGGTGCGTCAGCGTGTCGCCGGCCTCGTTGGTCAGCCATTTCTCGGGCGGGGTGGTGGTCTTCTCGCCGGACTCCTTGCCGTCGTTCTCTCCCTTGTGGGAGACCGCCTCGGCCATGTTGCCCTGCTTCGCCACGTCAACGTCCCACCAGCGCTTGCCCGCAGGCCACGACTCCCACGAGGCGTCCATTTCCTTGAAGGACGCGCTCACTGTGGCGCTGCCCTTGTTGGATGCGGTGAACCGCTTCGCCACCGTCTTCTCGGTGCCGTCGATGCCACGCCAGTGCAGGGTCGCGGTGCCGTTCACGTTCTCGGTCTTCGACCCGTCGCTGGACAGGGTGATCGTGTCCGAAGCGTCCTTGGTGTCGCCCGACTGGCCCGACATCTCCGCAGCCTGCGTGCTCACGCTCAAGTGATAGTTCGGCTGCACCGGCTCGTATTGGTTCAACATGATGACGATCGCAACCGGGCTGTTATTCCACTGGGAGGCCGCGATCGAGTCCACCGAACGCTCAGGAGCATCGGAGAAACCGTCATTAGTGTCATAAGACGCACCATTATTGTGGTATTTAACCGGTGCGATGTTTTTGTTCCATGCGTCGCTCCAATAGGAGGCGCTGGCGAAGCCTTCGCCGGAATAGACGTGCGTGGTGGGCGTGGCGACCACGCCGACGGCGACCATGCGGCAGTTCGCGGTCTCGCCCGGATGCTTGTCGTTGAAACGGGCCACGCATTCATTGTTGGCCATCGTGATCGCGGTGTTCGCCTTCTCATCGGCCACGCCGTTGTAGTTGCTATAGGTCGCGCCCATCTTCGCCACGGCCTTCTTGAACGCGTCAAGGGTAGCGCCGCCGAAACCGCCGTTGTTGTTGTCCTCATAGGCCCAGCCGATCACCGAGCCGCCGATACTGCCAGCCGAGCCGGGAGCCCAGCCGCCGCCGCCGTCGGCCATCGCGGTGGCCGCGACCATGCCGCCGCCGGCCAGCGTCGCCACCGCAGTCAAAGCGGCCACTGCCACGCGCAGCCCCTTCCCGTTGCGGGCATCAGCCCGTTTCCTCTCGTTGAAAACCATAGGGTTTCCTCCTGTTAGATTCTTGTTTCCGACCGGCCTAAAAGCCGGTAGCCGGAGTCCGGAAAACTCCGGCCACAAACCATTAGAACCCCATTTCGGCCGGTCCAGTTTGGACATTTTTTCCGATCAGTTACGCGAGATATTGACCACGAGGAGGGGAAACGCCTAAAACGCATGATTCGGGGTATTTACCGAAATACCGAAACCGGTAAAATCGGTGCATACCGAAGCGAATGATAAAAAAAACTCGCCCGAACGAATCGGACGAGTTTCATGCCTGCATGTCAGCAAGTCAGACGCCGCACACGCTCTCCGGGCAAGTTCCGCCCGGAGTAGCAGCTCCATAGCCGCTGCTGTAGCCGAAGCTCCCGCCGTAGGAGGAACCGGCGGAGCCGCCTGTGGAACCTCCCGTGGTGCCGCTTCCGCCACCAGTGGAGCCTCCGCCGTAGGAGTATGAGGGTGTCCAGGATTGCTGGGGCTGAGACTGCTGATAGTTGTACTGCTGTTGTTGCGTCTGGGCGTTCGCAGCGGCGGCGGCTTTCGCATCGGCCTCGGCCTGGGCCTTGGCTTTCGCCTCCTCGTCGGCCTTCTGCTTCGCCGCGATGGAATCGTTCACCGCCTTGGATGCCTTGGCTATCGCGGCCTCGTCCTTGGCTTCGATGGCCTTGGACAGTTCCTTGCGCGTCTTGTCATCCTGCACGTTGCCGTTGCTGGACTCCAACAGGGTTTTCGCCGTGTCGATGGTCTTCGCCAGCTTCGAGTCGTTCACCGCGTCCACCGCCTTCTTCAGGCTCCCGGTGTGCTTTTCGTACCATGTGGCCGCATCGTCCAGTTTGTCGATCGTCGTTTCAAGCCCGTCCTTGCCGTCGGCCGCGCAGCCCTCGTATTCCGGCGCTTCCACGTCCAGCGCGGTTTTCAGCGCGTCGATGGTCTTCGCGTCCTTCACCTGATCGGCCTTGACTTCCAGCAAGTCGGCCGCGTCGCCGTTGACGAGCGTGTTCCAGTCGTTCATCGCGCCGCGCGCCGCGTCGGAGGCCGTGGCGCACGCGGCCTTCGCCTCGGCCAGTCGGCGGTCCGACCATATTTTCCAGCCGATGCCGCCGGCCACCACAAGCGCCAGCGCGCACAGGCCCGCGACCAGCGGCACCAGCCACTTCGGCCGAACACGCCTCGACTCCTCGCCGGCGGCGGTTTCTTCGTTCGTGGGCGGCGGGGTGTTGGTTTCCGTTTCCTGTTCCGTTTTCATTCGTGTCCTTTCATCGTTCGTTTCGGTATGCACCGATTTTACCGGTTTCGGTATTTCGGTCATTCTCTGTTGGAGCCGGGGTTGCCGGTCATGGTTGTTTCTCCTATCGGTATTTCGGTGTTGGATTCGTATCGGTTTTTCGGTATTGTCGCGTCGGTGAAGCTCGGCGCGACAGACAGGCGTTCACGTTTGCGACGTTGCAGGCGCTTGCGCTGCCGCCAGTCGCTGGAGTCCGCCAGTCTGATTCGGTCGGCCCAGTCCGGATGCCTTTCAAGCCAGTCGCTCACCCGTTGCGCGGGCATGTCGTGCAGCTGGCGCGCCGTGATGCCGAGGTCTCGGCAGACCAGTTTCGAGAGTACTGTGCGACGCCTGTAGTCAAGGCCTCCTATGAGGTTGCGGTCCTTCCATCCGCCGACGAGACTGTCTGCGATGCAGGTGGTTCGCAGGGGGCACGTCGCGCACACCCCGCGCCCGAGCGCGCGCTTCTCGGCATCGACGACCTCACGGCCTCCCACCGTAATGGTCGCCCACATGCGATCCGCGAGGTCCGGGTCTCGCCGCGCGATCTTCGCGCAGGGAGCCTGGGCCGTCATGATCCCGCCCTCGCCCCGGCGAACATGTGCCCGCCGTTCGCCTTGCGTATGTCGGAGAGCCGGCGCTCCATCTCCTCGCATCTTGAGCAGCTTGACCGGTTTCCGATAGTCCGTGAGGGTCGATGCCAGCATGTTCCTCGTGGTCATCGGCTTGTTGATCTCCATGACTCCTCCTCGGCGGGCGCGGCGACGGTGAACCGGTTGACGAAGGCCACCGTTTTCGTGTTCGTGGTCATTGGGATTGTTCCTTTCATTCGGGTTTCCGGCTTCCCGTGTCCACGGGTGCACGGTCCCACGGGTTGGCCCGGCAGCCACCAACAAGCCTCGCAGACGACACGCCGAACCACGGAGCATGGCGTCTACAAAAAATCCGGAAGTATTTCCCGGCAATACGGGTACACGGGAATGCGGGGGACACAGGTTCACAGGGACATGGCTTTCCTTTGCGAAATCCATGAAAAAGGCCCGTACCGGTTTCCCGATACGAGCCATAATCAGTCATTCATCGATCAGTGATGGTAATAGCCATCATCCTTGCCGGTGCAGCTGTTGCCGCAGCCGTATGCGCCGTTGAGGTTCGGCTTTGGGGCGGCGGCGGCCGGGCCGGAGCCGCCCGATGTGGTGCCACGGTATGTGTTGGAGCCGGAAGTGGAGCCTTCCGTGCGCCTGTACGCGCCGCCGGAGTAGGAGGAGACGCCGTTGTAGGCGGATTGGGCCTGCGCCTGAGCCTGGGCGGCCGCTGCGGCGGCTTGCGCATCCGCGTCCGTCTTTGCCTGGACGCTCGCGTTCACGCCGTTGATGGCATCCTCCACCGTCTTGCGCGCCCCGTCGATCTTCGCCGGATCGTTCCCGTCCTTCAGCCCGTTCGCCGCGTCGATGGCGTTCGACAATGCGTCGCGGGTGGCGTTGTCCGCGACCTTGCCGTCCGAATCCGCGAGCAGCCTCGACGCCTCGTCCAGCTTCGCCGTCAGATTCGTTTTCGCGGTTTCCAGCCTCTTCGCTGCCTTGGATTCGGTGACGGCCCTCACCGCCTTCGACAGGCTCTTCTCGTGGGTCCCGTACCAGTCGGCCTGTTCATTGAGCTTCACGGTGGCGGCATCCAGTCCTTGCGCGTCTTCGGCCACGCAGCCCTCGTATTCGGGTGCCATGGCCTTGAGCTCCTTGCCCAAGGATTCGACGGTCTTCGAGTCCTTGACCTGTTCGGCCTTGATGGCGGCGGCATCGGCGGCATCGCCGTTGAGCAGCGCGTTGTATTCGTTGGCATTGTTGCGCACGCCGTCGGCGGCGGTGGCGCACGCCTCCTTCGCTTCCGCGAGCTTCGCGCCACGGTACATGTTCCAGCCGACGACTCCCGCCACGACCAGCACAACCGCGCAGACGACGGCGATCAGGGGCAGCAGCCACTTCGGCCGCCTCCTTCCGTCCACGCCGCCACGGGCCTCCGCAACGTTTGCGGCAGCGGTTTCGACGGGTTCGAGGGCTTCCGTTTTGTCGATCTCGTTCTCGGGGTTCATTGTCGTTCTCCTTGTTTTGATTGTCGTCTCAATTTCGTCTCTCATCGCAGCGTCTCCCGCGCGATGTCGAGCAGCCGCCCGTCACGGCCGGGCTGGGCGTCCGCTGTGTGGGGGAGCCAGTCCTGATCGACGTCGAGGGTCAGGTCATCGAAGGCCTGTTGCCCGTCATCGCGGCCCAGCAGACCGCGTAGCCTGAACGTCTCGTTCATGTGCTGTCCGTCCCATTCGATGCGCCGGGCGTACAGCAGGAAATCCAGAGTAAGGAACCCCGGCCCGGCCTTGTCCACCTGCACGTACCGGGAGCGCGTCGGCGTGAATCTCACCCGCGGCACGCCTTTCAGCCGTTCGTGCAACGGGCTGTCCGGCACGATGTAGCGTTTGACCAGGTTCTGTCCGCCGGCCGCGAAGAACAGCATCTGCGGCAGATTGCCGTAGGTCGCGTCGTAGTAGCGCCATCCCTGGTCGTCCCGCCATTTGCGAAGCATGTCACGGGCGGCCCCCGGCCCCAGATGGATGCCGGAGAACCGTTCCCACGCCAGCGCCACCCGGTCGAACTCGCCGCGCATGAGACCATACAGGGCCCGCCCGGTCTGGTCCTTCGGATGACGTCTCGCTCGGATGTCCGTCCGATGGTTCGGATCCGCATACGGGCAGTGCAGATAGGCGTCCTCGTCGTAGCGGCACAGGCCCGGCACATCGCCCCGGTGGTGCCGCCCGTAGGGCCGACGCGCACGGCTTTCCTCCTGCCGACGGAACAGGCCGACAATCTGGATGGGATTGTCGCACAGCGGGCACACCGCGTAGTAGGACGGCCCCTTGTCGCCGTCACGACGCCACGGGGCCACGCCGCCGGTGCACCCCATGTATGACTCCTGGCTGATCACGATGCTTTCCGCCCTTCCCGGCCATGCCTTGAACACATCCATAGTCGGCCCCCCTCGCCGCGCATCGTTGTCATCGATACCTCCTGTTGATTCTAACCCACCAATCCGCCGGCAGCTCGGGCACCGCGCCCTCGCGTTCGGCGAACGCGAGGCACGCAAGCACCGTGCGCAATCCCAACGGGAACTCCCGCCGTCCCTGACGCATCAGGAACGTCCAGTCCTCCACGCAGTCCTCGCAATCCGAATGATCCATGACCCCGCGACGGGCCAGCACGGCCCGCTCCTCGATGTCATCCGTCATCATCCACTCCTTCTTCCGTCTTGCTTCGCCTCGGCCCTTGCGTCCGCCGCGTCGAGGGGAGGGCAGTCGCATTCGATCCATGCCGTGAGCATGTCGCGGATGGTGGTGCCGCGTCGCACGGCCTCGGCCTTGAACCGTTTCTTGAGCATGGGGTCGAGCTCCACCGTGATCTTGGGCAGCTTGACCGGTTTCTTGTAGTCCGTGAGCGTCGATGCCAGCATGTTCCTCGTGGTCATCGGCTTGTTGATCTCCATGATGTCGTTCCTTTCCGTGTCCCCGTATCCACGGGTTTACGTGGATACGGGATTGCGGGTTTCCGGTTCTGCGGGTGTCATGCGGCGAATGCGTCGCTGAGTTCCCTGGCGATCAGTCCGTAGCCCGAAGCGGACGGGAACCGCCCCTCGTCCGATGCGAGGCGCATGGCCTCCTTGTACGGGATGGTCTCTTGGCATCGGGCCAGTCCGTTCTCGGCCAGGAACTCCTCGGCGTGCCTGAGGCTGCGCGTGCCGTAGCGGGTCTGGGTCAACAACACCGAGGAGGGCTTGTTGATCTGCCGGATGGTCTCCAGCATGCGTTCCAGGTCGATGGGTCCGGTGGTGGTGACGAGCAGCACGAGGTCGGCCGCGTCCACCGCCGCCTCCACCAGATCGGTCTGCAAGGGAGGTGTGTCGATCAGCACCCATTCCTCCTCGGCGGGTGCGGCGACGGTGAAACGGTTGACCACCTCCACCGGGAACGGCAGGGGCCGGCCGGCCGATTCGGCCTTGTGCGCCCACAGGGTCGCCGCGCCGGACGGGTCGGCGTCACGTACCGTCACCGTGCGGCCGAGGCGAGTGAGCGCTTCGGCGGTGCCGATGGCGCTGGTGGTCTTTCCCACCCCGCCCTTGAGGTTGACGAAGGCCACGGTTTTCGTGTTCGTGTTCATTTTGCATTGTTCCTTTCACTGGTTTTCCGGCTTCCCGTGTCCACGGGTGCACGGTTCCACGGTTTGCCGCGTATACGGGTTTCCGGAATGGTTCGTCCTTATGGGGCCGGACCGGTTATCTGTATCGGATTGTCTTCAGAAGAGGGTGTCCTGCAAGGGCGGGGTGTGTGTGGCGGCGGCCGGGGCCTTCGCCTTGCCGGTCGAGCGTGTGGTGGCGCGCCATCGTTGCTGGCGTGCGTTGCGCTGCTCGGTCTTGCGGCGTTTGCATTCGCGTTCGCGTGCCGCCGCCACGATCTCGGGGTTCTCGCGGATGTACCGGGCGAGCCGCCGTTCGGCGGTCGGGTCGTCGGGGTCGAACCGGAATCCGGCCTCCTGCGCGGTCTTCAGCACCTGGCGTCGGGCCCTCAACGGCAGTCCGCCGTAGATGCCGTACTGGTCCCGGACCATGATGCCGAACGCGAGGCATTCGGCCCTGACCGGGCAGGCCTCGCAGATCCGCACCGCCGCGCGGCGCAGCTCGTATTGGGTTCGCTGGTTGGGCAGGTCGTCGGGCCCCCACATGCGGTCCGACCACGAGTCGGGGAAATCCGCGCATTCGCCTTTCAGGAACATGCCGGCACCTCCTTCGGCCCACGGCCGCCGATGAAGCCGAAACGGACGGACGCCGGCCCGGTCCCGGACGGCTTCCGCTGCCCGAAGCCGTCGTCCTTCTCCCTGGATTCCGCGTCCAGGAAGGCGCGGCCCGCCCGCAATGCCTCCAGCACGGCATTGCGTTCGCCTTCTGCGTCGTTCGCGGGGACGCGCTTCAACAGCCGGCGCAGGGTGCGCGGTGCCTCGAACCCGTCATTTCCCGCATCGAAGTCGTAAGGGTCGAGCAGTTTCCACACGCGCCGGTCCAGGTTGTCGGGGATGCCGTAGTTCGGCACCTTCGGCGTGGATTCCGCGCTCGGCGGCTGCGCCGTTTCGCCCTTGTCGGCGAGGATGCCGTGTCCGGCGAGCAGGCGACGCCCGTGGGGGTCGTCGGCCATCTGGAGGCATACCTGGTCCCAGTGCCGTGCGAGGGAGCGGGGGCCGGTGAGCGTGCGACGCCAGAAACCGTCATACGGTTTGCCGGAAGCGTCGCCCTTGTCGGTCTTGGAAGGCGGCAGCGACGCCCATTCGGCCACGGCCAGCACCAGTGGCATGCCATGGCGGGCGATCAGCCGTCGGGCGGCGTCGAGTTCGCGTTTGCCGGGCCGGGCCAACGGTTCGGGCACCGGCATCGGCGGCATGGCGCGCAGCCCGTCCGCCATCGTGCGGCACACCGCCTCCGCGTCGGAACCGGCCCCGGAGGATTCGCTGCTTGGGGGTTCGGCTCCGGCGGCGTCGGCCCATGAACCGTCCTCGCGGATTCCGTCATCGTCCGGGGAGGTCTCTCCGCTTGCGGGGAGATGCCCCGTAGGGGCAGAGGGGTTATTACGTACTAGGGACGTACTGTAGCTCACCAGGTGAGCTGGGGGTGGGGTCACAGCTGTGAACCGTGGTTCACCCGTGAGCTGGGGTTTTCCCGTGTCCCCGTCGCCATAACCACGGTCCACATGTGAGCCGGGGTTTCCCTTCGCCCTGTTTTCCGTGGAAGGCCGTCCGCCTCGGGTCGAGTCGATGTCGTTCGAGTCGAAGAAGTCGGGGTCGAGCTCCAGACGGTTCCCTAGGCACAGGTCCCACACGACGGGCCGGTGCCACTCGCTGAAATGCCCGGCCTGGCGTTGGTCGCCGCGACGGATCAGCCCGTTCGCTTCCAGCCATGACAGGTGGCGTTTGACCGTGCTCACGCTGCACTTGCACCACGCGGCCAGCTTCCTGTGCGTCGGATGCGCGTTGCGCCCCTCGTCGTCGGCCACGTTCGCCAGACACATCAGCACGCGAGCGGCACCGTTGTGCCTGGCGTCCACGGGCGCGAACCTGAGCGCCCAATCGACCGCGTTCACGCTCATGCGGCACCCCCTCGGCGGGAGTCTTGCAGACGTGCGCGCAGCATGGGCACGCGCGGCACGGGAACGTCGAGCATCATCGACAGGTAGAAGTCGTGGCTGCCGTCCGACGGGCAGGCCGCCAACAGGCCCGAAGCGGAACCACGGGCCGGGAAGCCGCCATGACGCCCGGCACGCTCAAGCGTTTCATGCGCTCTCATGGCTCTCCTCACTCACGGAACCGGCCGACTCCTCACGCCAACGGGCCTCAAGCATGTCGCGGCGCGTGGCCGCGCGGCACAGGGCGAACGTCAGCAGATAGGACGCGGCGAGAACGAAAACGACGGCGATCACGAGTATGAGGTGCATCATCGGCCCGCCCCCATTGATCGCGCGAGGGAGGCCAGCAGACGGACCACGAGAAGCACGATGCCGACGGCCAGACGCAGGAACGGCAGCAACAGGCCGAAACAGGCCACCGCGAGCACCACGAACAGCAGGATCACCAATTCCACCACTCATCACCCCCGCTCACCGAAGGATGCCTGAGCATCGAGAACGCCGCGTCATCGCCGCTGAGGGCCTCCACGTCGCGCATCAACGCGTCGATCTCGTCGGACACCATGCCCGCACCGGCCTCGTAGCCGCGATTGAACACGCAATCCGACGGACCGCCATGGATCAGGCCACGGTTCACCGTCCGAGCCGGCGACGAAGCGTTCCGCACGTCACGAAGCGCGTCACGCCGGCCGATCAGATAGGCGACCGCCATGACCTCCCTCACGGTCATCGACGCATCCACGGACAGGGACAACAGGGACATGTAGTCCCGGAAATTCGAGCGCTCCTCGTTATCGAGGGAACGCGCGCCAACGGTCATGGTCATTGCCTCACCTCCGCGTGAAGGGACCAGAAAGCGAAATCCCAGGCATCACGCGAGTTACGGTCGCACCAGCAACCCACACAAGCCAGGCCGCAGGCCACCGGCACCAAAGCGAATCCCGGCAGAAGCAGATTCCTCGCGGCAAGCAGAATCGCCAGAAAAACCACGCACGACAACGCGGCCAGCATCGAAGCGGCAAGACCCAGCAGCTCGTAGCGCCGGGCAGAACGTCGCCAATACAGGGATTCGGAAAATGTAGACGCCATGCACCGCGAACCATTCACGGGGGCGTTACCATCAAAATCAGAAGTCGGCACAGCGACTTCGGTTACACTAGACATTTGTGCAGCCTCCATAATCTAAAAGGCAATGCGAACGATTCAAAAGTTTGGCGACTAGGGAATCGTTCAACATTGGATGTGTTGCATACGCCCGGTTTCGATGTTCCAGATCGAGACCGGGCATTTCCTTATCGGACAAACACCCCCTCACCCTCGCTCAATTGAGATGGATACATAACGTCAAAAGGAATCCCATACTCAGTGTGCAGAATCATCGCACGCCTCATGCTGAGGTCTCTTTTGTAGTTGACGATGCGTGAAACGGTCGAGACGGAAACGTTAAGAGTGGCGGCGACCTGCTCTTGGCCGATACCGCGTTCTTTGAACCAATCATTCATCGGCGTACACACCTCCAGCCTCCATTTTTGTAATACTTTTTACGACCTGCAAAAAGTGTACGACAAACTTGCACTAAACGCAAATCGAGAGGTAATATATTTTGCAACAGGTAAACATATTGTTGTAAAGGTTAAAAATGACCAGTATTGAAACAATGCCGGGCGTCAGCCCCAAGGCGCGAGCCGCATACAAGTTAAAAGTCGTTTCTTTCAACGTTCAGCAGCTTCTGGCCGCACAAGCGAGAGAAGGCAAAAATCAAACTGAGATGGCAAGCTATCTCGGGATAAAGCCTTCCGGTATGTCCCTCAAGATCTCTCGCGCAAACTGGCGATTTGAAGAGGTTCTTTTGGCTGCGGAATATCTTGACACTACGGTGGACGAACTGTCTAACGATGCGATTATGCGCATGATGCTCGGAAACAAGAAAGCCGATCAGATGCTCATGGATATAAATACAGAAAAAGCCACCGGCAACACGCCGATGGCTTCCAATGAGCTCCTGCGGCTGGGCTTGAACCAGCGACCGTCCGATTAACAGTCGGATGCTCTGCCAACTGAGCTACGCAGGAATGTCTGCTGTGTTTGAGATTTCTCTCGCGCACAAGTCACATATCTTACATGCCTGCCACGAAAAAGCAAATTACATGCGTGTAGGGCATGTCGCGCTGAATTCCGCAGAATCGGACTCATCGAATACTATCTCATACAGCCAAAAACCGAACACGGATATACACTAGCGACTAACGGTAGAGGAGCTGGTGTCTGCTTGGCAAATACTGGAATCGGTGAAACGGAACAACCGTCTGAGTATGCGAACCCAGTGGGAACAATCACAAGAGTTCTGATGTTCCGCTGTCACTGCATGGCAGCGGTTGTGACATGGATCGGCCGCGGCTGAAGGTCGAACAACATGACGATGCGGCGATACTGTCACGCGAAATTTCATTGTGGATAACTTCGGAAGCTAGAACCACATAGGTCGTTCTGGCTGGACATCCTGTTTCGGACCCCTCAAGGTGGGTATCACCGGCAAAGAAGCCGGAATCACATCACACTCACACTATGGGGAGGAATCTCATGAATGCACCACTGTTGTTTGATTGGCGTCGCGACGAAGCCCGACGTGCCAGCCGGCGGCGTCAGCAGGCGCGTCAGCGGGCTCAGGAACGGCAACGGCGTATGGATGCCATAATCGCGTTGGCCGCCGTTATCGGCCTGCTGCTTGCCTTGGGAGTAGGGCTGGCATCCACGCCTCAGCATGTTGCGTATGCGGATACTGCGGTGACCGGAGATGCGGCATACACGGTGGAGGATTTCACCGATATGTCTGATTTGGCGTGGCGCAATGGCAATCAGTGCGAATCCCGATTCGACTGGCCGGTCGACGATCCACAGGTCGAACAACAGTTCGAGCGGCCGGTCAACCCGTGGGCACCAGGTCATCGTGGAGTGGATCTTGTTGCGGAGCAAGGTACCGTAATTCTGTCACCACAGGCAGGGACCGTGAGTTTTGCTGGCAAAGTAGCTGGCAAAGATGTGGTGAGTGTACGGCATCGTGGAGGTGTCACGTCGACATTCGAACCGGCCGTTACCGAGCTCTCAGTGGGGGATACGATCTCCCGCAGACAGCCCGTAGGCATCGTTGAAGGCAGCTCGGACCATTGCGAAGACCGTTGCCTGCATTGGGGCCTCAAGCGAGGAACGGCCGACTATCTTGACCCACAGCAATATGCGGGGAGTCGAAAAATCGTACTGAAACCGTCATGATTTAACGGTGATTGTCGGCCGGAACAGGGCCGTACGGAAGAGACATCGCAGGCGGCTAGCGGCGTGACGAGTATGAATCACAGACCGGCATCGGCCAAGGAAATATATCCGGGGTCGATCAGCGCGGACTTGAGATTGCTGGCGCTGACAGCCAGCAACGGTTCGCTGATGGTCGGGATCTTCTTCACGCCGCCTACCTCGGAGTTCCTGATTGAAGGCATGGAATTCAGCGCTTCGTCCTTGTTGAGCTTGGCGCAGGCCTGAGCGATATCCGTGGCGATGGTCTGTCTGTCTTCCATGCCGGTCATCCATTGCTTGCCATTGACGATGGATGGGATGTTCGAGACATACGCGCCGTATCCGGTTACTAGAGGCCACTGCGAGTCACGGTCCTTGTCGGAAGCGGAGGTGTCCTCGTCCGCATCGTCATCGGAACTGGATGAGTCGTTTGCGTTGTCGTTTTCAGGGGATTTGATCGGGTCCGGCACGGCGTCGCGGCTGAGATCCTTCTTGCCGGTGATATTGCCGACAATGCCCGAGATGGTGATCTGCGGATTGATATCGGCGGCAGAGCCGGTGTATCCCAGATCGTCCAATTCCTTGACGACCTCGGAGGCGATGTAGTCGTTCATCGTGATGATGCCGTCAATACGGGTGAGTGTGGACTGTCCGTCGGTTTTTGCCAGACGCTTGTCAAGCACTTTCGCAGTGGAGCCTTCCTTAGCGGCATCGTAGGCCACGGCTTGCCAATCGTTTTCCGTGGATTTGCCGTCCAAGGTGCCTGAAGGGCTTTCCACAACGCCCTTCTGATAGTAGGAGCCCAGTACCTGCCAGATACCACGGAACGCCTCTTGGGCGAACGTGGAATCGTTGGCGTTGCCTTTTTCGTCCACGGCGGTGTATGGCAGCAGCACCTCAATGTATTTGGGGTTGTCTTTACTGGCCTTATCCAACTTGAGTTTGGACACCATCTTTTCCGCCTGTAGCTTGCCGATGGTCTGGGCGTCCGAGAACTTGACGAAGGCGTCCGGCTTATATCCCTCGATACTGTTGCCGAGCAATACCACATGCATGCCGGATTCCTTGGCCAGCTTGAGCGATGAGACCAGCCGGTCCACGGCCTGCGCCTGCTCGTCCGATGCAGTGCTGTCGCTCTCAGTGTTGGACGAATCGTCTTTGGACGAGTCGTCTTCGGAAGATTCACCGTCAGAAGTAGCTTCCCCATCCGTGGCATCGTTGGTGCTCAGGTTCTGGCTGATGTAATCGCCGTATTGGCGAGTGGAAGCGTCGGCCTCGACTACTGGAGCCACGAGCAATGTCATGTTGTCGGGCGCGATGGCAATGCCGGAATCGTCCGTGGTGTTATTCGAAAGATGATCGACCACAAAGTCTTGGATGGCGCGGCTTTGCTTATCCAACGAGTCGGACGTCGTATGATTGATATCGCCTTTCTTGAAACCGGCGTCGACCAGAGCCTTGGTCAGGTCAGGCACCAGCTTCGCCCACTTGTTCAGTGGCATCTGCTGGTTCAGCGTGATGCCGTCCGAAGGTGTGAACACGGCCACGCCGCCGGCAGAATTGGACGTCACCGTGGTCTGACCATCTACAACGGTCTTATTGTCTGAGGTGCACGCGGTCAGTGACAGCACCATCGCGCAGGATGCGATAATGGCGGCGAGCAGGGTGGTTGAGCGGCGTGCGAACACCATAAGCGGCGAAACCTCCTCAAGCGGGCGTGAAAACAAACTGAATCACGATTCTAGTAGGCCGTATACGAAAAAGTCCCGGACCAGTGGACAAATCGCCACATATCCGGGAACAATTAGAAGTATTACGTGCGTGCATCGAACAACTGTCATGATTATCGTGCTGAGGAACATTCCAGATGAAGCACGACAATCATGACAGTTTGCGACATGACATGGCCCATGTAGGTCCGCACGATGTGTTCGATGATTTACTCGGCCAGAGCCTTGGCCAGGTTCTCGTCCAGCGCGTTCATGAAGCCGTCGGTGTCGAGCCACGGTTCGTCCGGGCCGATGAGCATGGCCAGATCCTTGGTCATCTGACCGCCTTCAACGGTGTCGACGATGACCTTCTCCAGCGTCTTGGCGAAGTGACGGACTTCGGGCGTGCCGTCCAGATCGGCGCGGTGCTTAAGGCCGCCGGTCCACGCGAAGATGGAGGCGATCGGGTTGGTGGAGGTCTTCTCGCCCTTCTGCCAGCGGCGGTAGTGACGGGTCACGGTGCCGTGCGCCGCTTCGGCCTCGACGGTCTGGCCGTCCGGGGTCATGAGCACGGAGGTCATGAGGCCCAGCGAACCGAAGCCCTGGGCCACGGAGTCGGACTGCACATCGCCATCGTAGTTCTTGCAGGCCCAGATGTAACCGCCGTGCCACTTCAGGGAGCTGGCCACCATGTCGTCGATCAGGCGGTGCTCGTAAGTCAGGCCGGCCTCGGCGTACTTGTCCTTGTATTCGGTCTCGAACACCTCGGCAAAGATGTCCTTGAACTGGCCGTCGTAGGCCTTCAAAATCGTGTTCTTGGTGGACAAGTACACCGGGTAATGACGCATCAGGCCGTAGTTGAAGCAGGCGCGAGCGAAACCGCGGATCGAATCGTTGACGTTGTACTGCACCTGGGCCACGCCGCCGTCTTCGCCGTAGTTGTAGACCACGTGCTGAATCGGCTCGGAGCCATCGTCCGGAGTGAAGGTGACGGTCAGCTGGCCGGCTCCCGGAACCTTGAAATCGGTGGCCTTGTACTGGTCGCCGAATGCGTGACGGGCTACGACGATCGGCTTGGTCCAGCCGGGCACCAGACGAGGCACGTTGCTCATCACAATCGGCTCGCGGAAGATCGTGCCGCCCAGGATGTTGCGGATGGTGCCGTTGGGGGACTTCCACATCTTCTTGAGACCGAATTCCTTGACTCGGGCCTCATCGGGGGTGATGGTGGCGCACTTGACACCGACATGGTGCTTCTGGATGGCGTGGGCGGCGTCGATGGTCACCTGGTCATCGGTCTCGTCGCGGTGCTCGATGCCCAGATCGTAGTAGTCGAGGTTCACGTCGAGGTACGGCAGGATCAGACGATCCTTGATGTCCTTCCAGATCACGCGGGTCATCTCGTCGCCGTCGAGTTCGACGACAGTGCCTTCGACCTTGATTTTGGCCATGCTTCCTCCTGATAGATGGTGTGAAGATGATTTAGTCATAGCGCATGTTTGTAACGACTTGAAGCAATCGTCCGGTCCGTGGGAAACGGCCTTGTTGGCGTCCCACCCGGGCAATAGGCTGGAAACCATGTCTCAGGAAATTGAAATCGGTTTGGGCAAAAAAGGCCGTCTCGGCTACGCACTCGACGATGTGGCAATCGTCCCCTCCCGTCGCACCCGCGACCCCGAGGACGTCTCCACCTCTTGGCAGATCGACGCCTATGAGTTCGATGTGCCGGTGATCGGTGCCCCCATGGATTCGGTGACCAGCCCGGCCACCGCCATCGCCATGGGCAAGATGGGTGCGCTCGGCGTGCTCGATCTGGAAGGTCTGTGGACCCGTTACGAGGATCCGACCCCGCTGTTGGACGAAATCGCCGGACTGCCGGCCGATCAGGCCACCGAGCGTATCCAGCAGATCTATGCCGAGCCGGTCAAGCCGGAGCTCATCACGCAACGTCTGCACGAGATTCGCGCCGCCGGTGTCACCGTGGCCGGCGCGCTCTCCCCGCAGCGCACCCAGCAGTTCTACTCCACCGTGGTGGACGCGGGCGTGGACCTGTTCGTGATCCGCGGCACTGTGGTCTCCGCCGAGCACGTCTCCTCCGGTCAGGAACCGCTGAACCTCAAGAAGTTCATCTACGACCTTGACGTGCCCGTCATCGTCGGCGGCGCATCCAACTACACCGCTGCCCTGCACCTGATGCGCACCGGCGCGGCCGGCGTGCTCGTCGGCTTCGGCGGCGGCGCGGTCTCCGCCACCCGCCAGACCATCGGCGTGCAGGCCCCGATGGCCACCGCTATCGCCGACGTG
>OKJV01000221.1_pt1 | contig 24944 bp, 24 predicted proteins | sample 1612551 | NCBI WGS metagenome assembly OKJV01 (sample SAMN04436805, study PRJEB24849) | human gut metagenome | biome: human gut; feature: NICU; material: stool | host: Homo sapiens | place: USA: Saint Louis, MO | collected 2011-05-05 | reverse complement strand
GGATGCGTGATCTGATCCTTCAACTCAGCAAAAGTTCGATTTATTCAACAAAGCCTAAATACAGTAGCAATTGCGATTGATAGCATGCTGTAATGACATTTTATTCTGGACATAAGTACCCCTGGTTCAGTTAATAGATAGACCTGAAAAAAAGCCAAAAAAAAAGCCCAGCAAAGTCAAATGACATTGCGAGGGCTCTATTGCCATAACCACAAGCCGACAACGTTGGCGTTCTTGCGGAGAAGTCAGCATCACTATAGTAATTATTTCTGAGCATTGTCAACTATTAATTTCTAATAAAAATAAAAGTGGCGCCTGGAAAGTATTGCACCAACTCGGGGCAGGCAGTTGCACAACAATAGCCCATGAGAACACACGTGCTAACTGTGCATATATCATAGGGAAACAGCTATATTATCGTGCGAAGATTTGAGAGATTAAGAACAAAGGGTTAATAAATTGCACCAATAAGATATTTAACACCCATTTGGAGTCTGGCTATAATTATTGCTGCTAAAATGGATACCATCTATAACTGGACTGACCCCACCTCAGCAGGTATTCCCTGTCCTCACGACGAGGTCAGTTTAAAGTCCTCCGGACTGACGCCGCCGGGATGAGTGTGGCGCCGGGCCCGGTTGTAGAAGACGTCAATGTAAACGAATATATCGGCCTGGGGCACCTCCCATATTAGCGAATGGGAGTCTGTTCTGTTACCAGTGGGTTTTGATATCCCAGTTTCTCAATATGGATACGGATTCGGTCACCCGCCTTTAGCCAGACAGGCACCGGCTTCATGCCTAAACCCACTCCGGCAGGGGTACCCGTAGCAATGAGATCGCCGGGCTTTAACGTCATATAATGGCTAACATAAGAGACGATTTCTGCTACGGAGAAAATCATCTGACGGGTGTTGCTCTGCTGACGTTTTTCACCATTAACTTCCAGCCAGATATCTAATTCATGTGGATTTCCAACTTCATCGGGCGTGACGATATAGGGACCAACAGGGCCAAATGTATCGCAGCTTTTCGCTTTATCCCATTGAGATGACTGAAACTGAAAACCCCGGTCTGAGACATCATTAACAATGGAATAGCCAGCGACATAACCTAAAGCGTTTTCAATGCTAACTTGCTTTGCCTCACTGATGTAGCCCCCTGAAACACCGGACAGTAGCTGTATCTCCAGATAAGAGATAGGCTTGAATATATATGTCTAACACTAACGCCAATTTTGAGATGACCGGGATCCTGTTAGGGCAAGAAGTCCGTAAACGTAAAACTCCTCAGGAGAAGATCGCCATTATCCAGCAGACGATGGAGCCGGGTATGAATGTCTCCCATGTCGCCCGCCTGCATGGTATCCAGCCCGGCCTGCTGTTTAAGTGGAAGAAGCAATATCAGGAAGGCAGCCTCACCGCCGTTGCGGCTGGAGAGGAAGTCGTTCCTGCTTCTGAGCTTACTGCTGCTCTGAAGCAGGTCCGGGAGCTTCAGCGCCTTCTGGGCAAGAAGACGATGGAAGTTGAGATCCTGAAAGAAGCCGTGGAGTACGGTCAGTCGCGAAAATGGATAGCGCACGCGCCCTTGTTGCCAAAGGACGGGGAATAGCCATGGTCAGCCGGACCATGGGCGTGTCGCGTGCGCAACTGTCACTGCGGATTAACCGTTCTGCCGACTGGCAGGACAGGCGCTGTAACCGGCGTAATGAAGAAGCAGACGCAGAAATACTGTCGGCTATCCTCAACATTATCAGCGATATGCCGAGTTATGGTTATCGACGCGTGTGGGGCATCCTGCGCAAGCAACGTCGCACAGAGGGACAGCCACCTGTGAATGCCAAACGGCTTTACAGGATAATGAGCGAGCCCTGTGTAGTACGCCGTCTGCGTTTCTCCGGCCCTAAGACATCAATCATCTGTTCTCCAATGACTAGTCTAAAAACTAGTATTAAGACTATCACTTATTTAAGTGATATTGGTTGTCTGGAGATTCAGGGGGCCAGTCTAAAAACAGCACAATGCATCTTTCTGGGCCGTCAGTCAGGGATATGCTTATTCGTTACGCAGAGGAAAATGATGTCGATTTGATAATCATGGGGTCTACGGCCATTCCAGATTGCGGCGATTCTTAATCGGTAGCCATACCGCTGGAATGCTGCAAAATACCTCACAACCGCTTCTGATCATCCGTTAGCACTGATTTTTTATATAAAAATGGGCGAGTTCTTCTCGCCCTTCATCACCAGACCGCATTTATTTCAGTCTGTTACCTGCATCATCAACGACTTTTTCACCGTCTTCCTTGGTGAAAGCCGCTTTCTGGGCATCAGGAAGGATATCCAGAACCACCTCCGAAGGACGGCAAAGTTTAGTTCCCAGTGGCGTCACTACAATCGGACGGTTAATCAGAATCGGATGTTGCAGCATAAAGTCGATGAGCTGGTCGTCAGTAAATTTATCTTCTGCAAGACCCAGTTCCTCATACGGCTCGACATTCTTACGAAGCAACGCCCGGACGGAAATGCCCATATCTGCAATTAGTTTGACCAGCTCATCGCGTGAAGGTGGAGTCTCAAGATAAAGAATAACGGTCGGTTCAGTACCGCTGTTGCGGATCATCTCTAGCGTATTACGCGACGTGCCGCAGGCTGGGTTGTGATAGATGGTAATGTTGCTCATATCAGTATCTCATTACAAAGTGATAGAGAGACGTAGCGCCAGCGCGGCCAGCGTTACAAACAGCACAGGCAGAGTCATGACGATCCCGGTGCGGAAATAGTATCCCCAGGTGATGGTCATGTTCTTCTGTGAAAGGACATGCAGCCAGAGCAGCGTTGCCAGGCTACCAATAGGTGTAATTTTCGGTCCCAGATCGCAGCCAATCACGTTGGCATAAATCATCGCCTCTTTGATAACGCCTGTTGCAGTGCTGCCATCAATAGAGAGAGCACCAACCAGCACGGTAGGCATATTGTTCATTATGGAAGACAGGAAAGCCGTCAGGAAGCCGGTACCAAACGTCGCTGCCCAAAGTCCTTTATCTGCCAGCACGTTCAGTACACCGGAGAGGTATTCTGTTAGTCCGGCATTACGCAGACCATAGACCACCAGATACATTCCCAAAGAGAATATGACGATCTGCCATGGCGCACCGCGAAGCACTTTGCCAGTGTTAATGGCATGGCCTCGCTTCGCCACCGTAAACAGAATGACAGCCCCTACAGCAGCAATCGCGCTGACCGGGATACCCAACGGCTCAAGGACGAAAAAGCCAACCAGAAGAAGGCTCAACACTATCCAGCCGGTTCTGAAGGTTGCCAGATCTTTAATCGCTTTTGCCGGTGCTTTCAGGAGAGCCAGGTCGTAAGTCGGCGGAATATCTTCGCGGAAGAACAGATGCAGCATCACCAGCGTAGCGATAATAGCGGCAATATCCACCGGCACCATTACCGACGCATACTCAGTGAAGCCCAGTCCAAAGAAGTCCGCCGAGACGATATTCACCAGGTTCGACACGATAAGCGGCAGGCTGGCCGTATCGGCAATAAACCCGGCCGCCATGACGAATGCCAGCATGGTGCCTTTGCTGAACCCTAATGCCAGCAGCATGGCGATGACTATCGGCGTCAGAATAAGTGCCGCACCATCGTTGGCAAACAGTGCCGCCACCGCTGCACCAAGCAGAACGATATACGTAAAGAGCAAACGGCCACGACCGTTACCCCAGCGCGAAACATGCAATGCCGCCCATTCGAAAAAGCCTGATTCATCAAGCAGCAGGCTGATAATAATCACGGCAATAAAGGTCGCCGTCGCGTTCCAGACAATATTCCACACCACCGGAATATCGCCCACATGCACAACGCCAGATATCAGAGCCAGTCCTGCGCCCAGCATTGCACTCCAGCCGATCCCTAATCCCTTTGGTTGCCAGATAACCAAAACAATGGTCAGGACAAAAATAGCGCCTGCCAGTAACATAAATCCTCCAGACAGGACTGCTCTGCCGCCCTGTGTATGCCAAAAAATTAAACTGCCAACTCTCTGAGTTTCTCGATGCCATTAGGCTCTGATGCCATTAGGGGTACTAACGCTAACAGGTCAGTGGAGAAGGCCCAGACCACCAGCAGGATATACAACAATGACAACTGAGCAGGTAGCAGAATAATAATCAGCATATCCGCAACCAGTAAGGTCAGACCGGCAACCAGTAATTGCTCTGCACTGTAGTGGCGTGCGGCGCGAGTAACAAAAAGATTCCCCACAATATCCGCAATGCCGATAACAGCCAGCGCTATCGATACGGAAGATATATCCCCCTGCCAGCGATCTCGGATAATCGGAGAGATAAAGGCATACATATCGTATACACCGGAGGTGATAAAAAAGACCACCAGAAAGGCTGTCAGCGTTTTCCCCTCTGTAAGTACCCGGGCGACCTGCCGCAAATGAATATCGGCACCTTTGACCTCGTTCGGAACCAGAATCCACACTCCCGCCGCCGTCACCAGGCTGACCAGTGTGACAAGCATGAACAGCAAGCGAGCCCCCCAGGCGCTGGCTACCCATGTCGCAAGCGGAATACCGACCATGCTGGCCATCGACACCCCGAGCAGAATAGTGGCAATGGCACTGCCACGCTCTTTCGGCGCGACCAGCTCAGCGCCGAGCGCGACCAGAACTGGGCCTATCAACGATGCCCCCAGCCCCATCACAATCCGCGAAGCCACCAGCACCTTGTAGTCTGGAGCAATGGCAAATATAAAGGCCCCGAGCCCAAATACCAGCATGCCTGCCAGCACCTGTGTTCTGCGCATCAGCTTGCCGAACAGTACCTGCGCCAGCGGTGCGCCCAGCGCAAATGTCAGACCAAAAATAGAGAGCAGGCGGGCACTTTGTGCATCGCTTATCCCCCACTCCTGAGAAATCGAACCCAGGCTGCCCGCCACGGAAAGTGAACCCGTCGCCTGAATAAAATACGCCAGACTTAGCGCCCATAACGCGCGCCTTTGAGATGTTGTCAGATGATTTTGCATCATAAACTCCAGGGATGGGGCAGTTACCTGCCCCTGAGTCGGTCAGGCAACCGGAATGGGGTTATCTACCATTGACTGATTAAACGCGTTCACCATCTCGTGTTCGTTCACACCCGGATTCGCACGTGCAGGGAGCACACTATCTACAATCACTTCAATGGAATCTGTCGCCAGTTTGTCAAAAGTTTGCTGGATAAAATCAGCTACCGGCATCGCACGGGAATCACCGCTTTTGTAGATCAAATCGGTATCGACCCAAGGCGGTGAAATCTCGATCACATTCACACCGGCATCGCGCAGTAAAAAACGCTGCGACAGGGTATAAGAATGAATCGCTGCTTTGGTTGCTGAGTAGAGTGCATTCGTCACCAAGGGTAAAAAAGCCAGAATCGAACTGTTGTTGATCAATACCGCATCCGGTTGTTGTTTCAGGTGCTCAACAAAGGCTGAACTGACCCGAACAGTGCCCAACAGGTTCGTGTCCAGTAAGGTGGTGGCCATATCGTCATCCAGTTCGGCAGCTGGATTATCGAAGGGCATAATGCCAGCGTTATTGATCACCACATTCAGGGCCGGATAGCGGGAGAGCACCTCTTTCGCCGCCGATTTAATGCTGGATACATCGGTGACATCCAGTACCACGGAATCCATTCCCGGATTGGCGGACGTAACCGTGTCAAGAAGAGCTTTACGACGGCCTGAAATGATCACCTGATTACCCATTTGATGAAATTTTTCTGCCATCTCGCGGCCAATACCCGACGTGCCGCCAGTGATAAAAATAGTGTTGCTTGTCAGTTTCATACGGTTATTCCTGTTGGCTAAATACAAGGCTAGTGAGTAAGTCCGGCACGATAACGGCCGGCGGGTACATTGCTGGAGAGGTGCGGGATCATAGCCTGGCGACTACTTTCCATCGCCTGCCAGTAAGCTTCGTTATGCAGTGACGGGATGGTGACAAATTCCCCGTTAAGAAAACCCGTAAGCGCCGCGTCCACCAGATCGTAAGCGCTCATTACTATTGACTTATCGAGTTGGTCAAGGGGTAAACCACCGTTATCCCAGAACGGCGTTGCTGTCGCGCCCGGCAGCACGGCCTGAAAATGGATGCCCTTTTCAGAGAGTTCATGATGCAGTGACTGAGTGAATGCCAGAACAAAGGCTTTTGTGCCGCCGTACACGCCGTTAAGCAGTTCCGGCGCAAGGCTGACAATCGATGAGATATTGATGATGGCACCCACACCTCGCGCGACAAATCCGGGAACCACGCTGTAAGTCAGACGGGTCAGAGCAACGACATTGAGATTAATCATCGCCTGCATTTGATCGACATCGCTCGACAACAACGGCGTATGAGTTCCGACACCGGCATTGTTCACCAGGAGAGTAATGCTGGCATCGGCACGCAGTTTTTTCTCCAGAGCAGCAAGCTGTTGGGCATCACCCAGATCGGTTGCCAGCACTTCCACATTGCGGGCGGTGTCAGCAGTGATGTGACTCGCCATCTGATTTAGGCGGTTATGATTACGGGCGATAATGATAAGGTCGTATCCCATGCGCGCCAGTCGACTGGCGTAAACGGCACCGATGCCGGTGGATGCACCAGTGATTACGGCAGTGCCTTTACCCGGTTGTGTTGCGACACTCATTGCAGACTCCTTTCGATCACCATTGATTCGATGAGAGAATCATAAGTGAGAAAGAAATGTCGTAAATGACAATTATGGTGGTTATTTAGGACATTGCGTATTTCTGTTCAAGTAACGGGCAGGAGAGAAAGTAACTATCGGGCTGCGGTTTCATTTCAGACACATAAGACTACTTACGGTGTGTGAATGTCCACTCCTGGCTGTGAGTTCAATGGGTCGATGCAACGCTATCCTTAATCAAGGGGGACGTTGCTATGAAACGAAGAACTCGGATTAACTACACGCCAGAGCAGAAGGCAATTATCTGGGACAGATATAAGCAAGGTGATTCTCTACATGATATCGCCAGAATGTTTGACAGATATCATTCTTCCATTATGCCCACTATCCACCAGACAGGCGGCTACCGTCCTCCCGTGCGAAAACGGCACCGATTAGCGCTTTCGCTTGATGAAAGAGAGGAGATATCCAGAGGGCTGGTAGCAAAACTCAGTATCAGAGACATCGCCGCCAAATTATCAAGAGCGCCCTCAACGATTAGCCGCGAGGTCAGGAGGCACGGTGGTGCAAAACAATACCGTGCAGCAAAAGCCGATGCTACTGCGTGGGAAAATGCGCTGAGACCAAAACCTTGCAAGCTAATTGAAAGCCCCGCATTGTGTAAAATCATTGCAGAGAAGATGCATCAGGACTGGTCACCGGAACAGATCGCCGGTTGGCTGACACGCTGTTATCCGGATAATCAGGAAATGCATGTGTCACACGAAACGATTTATAAAACGCTTTTTATACAAACCCGGGGAGCATTAAAAAAAGAGCTGCAGCAATGCCTCAGAAGCGGAAGAGCAGTGCGTAGATCCAGAACGTCATCGCTTAAAGGGAAAGGATTAGGGTCAATCCCGCACACGATACCTATCAGCGAAAGGCCACCTGAGGCCGCTGACAGGGCCATTCCAGGTCACTGGGAAGGTGACTTGATTCAGGGCTCGAAAAACTCCTATATCATCACCCTCGTAGAACGTCATTCCCGTTTTGTTATGCTGGCAAAGATCAGAGACAACAAGACCATAACGGTTATATCTGCACTCATCAGACAAGCCCGGGAATTACCTGCTGAGCTTTATAAAACATTAACTTGGGATCGTGGCGCTGAAATGACCAGCCACACACGATTTACTGTAGCGACAGACATTCAGATTTATTTTTGTGATCCTCAATCTCCCTGGCAACGTGGCTCAAATGAAAATACGAACAGATTGCTCAGACAATATTTTCCAAAAGGAACTGACTTATCGGTTCACAGCCAGCAAAGACTTAACAGTGTTGCCAGACAGCTCAACGAAAGGCCGAGAAAAACGCTAGACTATGAATCACCCGCAGAACGGTTCAATAAGTGTGTTGCGTCCATCGGTTGAACTCACAGCACTAAGCGGACTGTGATCACACTTCTGACGTCTCGTTTTCTGACTTCCTTCGTGGCTTGCCCTAAGCATGTTGTAGTGCGATACTTGTAATGACATTTGTATTTACAAGAGGTGTGAGACATGGGTAGCATCAACCTGCGTATTGACGATGAACTTAAAGCGCGTTCTTACGCTGCGCTTGAAAAAATGGGTGTAACTCCCTCTGAGGCGCTTCGCCTCATGCTTGAATATATTGCTGACAATGAACGTTTGCCGTTCAAACAGACACTCCTGAGTGATGAGGATGCTGAGCTCGTGGAGATAGTGAAAGAACGTCTTCGCAATCCTAAGCCAGTACGTGTGACGCTGGATGAGCTCTGATGGCATATTTTCTGGATTTTGACGAGCGTGCACTAAAGGAATGGCGAAAGCTGGGCTCGACGGTACGTGAACAGCTGAAAAAGAAGCTGGCTGAAGTGCTTGAGTCACCCCGAATTGATGCGAACAAGCTTCGGGGTATGCATGACTGTTACAAAATTAAGCTCCGGTCTTCAGGCTATCGTCTTGTATATCAGGTCATAGACGAGAAGGTTGTCGTCTTTGTGATTTCTGTCGGGAAAAGAGAGCGCTCGGAAGTTTATAGCGAGGCGGTCAAACGCATTCTCTGAAATAAAGCAGGACATCTCTGTTTCGCAGTAAAGGTGCCACTTCTGCTTTGCGTTGACAGGAGGAGTAAACCATGAAACTACCGCGAAACGCCCTGGTCTGGTGCGTATTAATCGTGTGTTTAACGCTCTTGATATTCACATGCCTGACCCGGAACCGCTTATGCGAAGTCCGGCTAAAGGACGGGAACAGGGAGGTCGCGGCAAGCCTGGCTTACGAATCCAACGGTAAGTAGCAACCTGGAGGCGGGGAATACCCCGCCTTTTCAGGGCTGCGTTGGTCTGACATGCCTGAAGCGCCTTTATGAAGGGGTTACCGTTCGCCGGTAGCCCCTTTTTCCTTTAAAGCGATGCAATGACTGGCTGCAAGAAAACCGTCCGATTTCTTTTGCTTGTCCATAATCCTCCTGTTTGTTCTCTCATTCATCTTACCTTGGTTGTTTTTTCTTCTGATGCTGCACTTATTACCCTTAATGAACGCAGACTGATTTTAGCAACGTCCGCTTCTGACAGGGGGCGGGTGGGGCGTGGCGTTGGGGCTGCTTTGAGCGAAGAGCGGAAGCTAGCTTTATGGGTAATCTATTCCACATGTCATAGGGTCCCTAAAAGAGAACGTTTCTTTTTCCAGGGATATTTACAGAAAGCAGACTAAAGTGTAATTGCCGCCAGAAGGCGGCAAAAGATATGGTAAATATGGCAAGTGTATAAATATACTGTATCAGTACATCCGAATGGCTCTGTCAGATTTTAATGGCATACGTACTCCAAAATACAATATTGGAATTTGAGTGTATAAAAGTTCCAGAAGCTTATTGGTGTTTGATGTGCTTAAAAACGCAACGTATGCTACAGTTATTATTAATCAAAAATCATATGCTAATTGCACTCTATTTTGAATAAACTCGCGCTCATATAATGGCGATGTCTGGATGCCGAAGTAATCTGAAATACTCAGCCCCTTCAACTCATTGCCAAAGTTATAACGTGCAAATAGCAGATATTCAGACTGGTTGATGCTTTTGGCATCTTTCGCGGGTTTGACATCCAGAAAGGAATAACGAGATCCTAGCGTCCATTTATCAGAATAAGACCATGTAAGTTGCGTCGAAAAAGCATTTCCGGCACCGGTCATCGGGGTGCTGGTGAAATAGGGTTTTGCAAAATAAGGGTCGGAAGAGGTTTTGTAGGCATAAGGCGTAACCAACGCGCCATTCTTGTAAGCGTCGGCTTCGGGAAATATTTTATCGTAGCCCACCTGCCAACTGAGAGTGTTCAGCGGGTAAACGACCAGTTGCATCCCGAGCGTGCGGTTCTCAATTTTTCCTAGCACACTGTCACCGGTATTTTTGCCATAAAATCCCTGTATCCCCAGATCTGGTTTCCACAGAATATCAGGGGCTACGTAATGCACTTCAGCCCAGACAATATTGGTAATATCAGCGTATTTCTCACCCCATAGCTGAGAAGTGAAGTAGCGTTGACCAAGATCGCGTTTTTTCGCGAGCCCCAGCGCGATCAGGCCATCAGTTTTTCCGCTGAAGGTATTGTCCTGAGCCAGACGTGATGTGCGGGTGAATGTTGAATCAGCATAACTTTTATAACTGAAAACCCGTGTCACGCGGATAAAATCAGTGTCATTACCATACTTCACGTCAACTGCACGATAAAGGTAAGGTAGTACCCGGGCATTGGAATAGTCGCCGAGGAAAGGCAAGTTAAGATGCTGGTTACCGGCGGTGATCGACAACAGTCCCTGGCGCCATTTGAGGTAAGCTTCATCAACGCCCCCACTGTCATGGGCCAGTTCAGCGACCGAGTCCGAGCCTGCCAGCAGGTTGGTTTGTCCTTCTACTCCCACGGCAGCCTGAAAACCATAAAAAGGTGCTGTGGTATACGTGATATATCCGCCAAGAGTGGTGGAGTCCTGATTGAGTCCACGTGCGAAATAGGCGTTGTGGGTTGAGTAAGAAAACAGTCGGGCGCTGCCGTGAATACTGCCACAACCAATAGCCTGAATCAGGCTCTGGCTATTAGTTGTTGAGCACGCATTACTGTCAACAGGATCCGCAACCGCTCCCTGCATATATATAGAAAAAAATACAGCTGCCGATATCATTTTATAGCGCATTTATCACTCCTGATGATGTTTTTTAAATTGAGTCATATCCTGAGAAAACCATCCAGTTAATTAATTGCAAAAACATGCCGCCATAAGGATGGCTAAGCGCAGATGTTTTTCTGTTAATAACTATTTCGTGAGTGGAATACTGTGGCCCCGTAATTCCATGATATAAATCATACGGGGCGTTATCGTTATTCAGAAATATAAAGGTTTATTAATTAATCCAGTTCCTTACCTTTCAACTCAGGGATAAGGAATATCGTGGCAATAATATCGATAACATAAATCGATGCCAGAAGGGCAATCGCCAGATGGAAAGAGTACATTGCGGCAATCGCACCGATCAGCACCGGGCCAAATCCACCAACACCTCGGCCAATATTAAATAATACGTTTTGGGCGGTTGCACGGGCAGCGGTAGGATATGCTTCAGAAATCAACGCCCCATATCCGCCAAGCATGCCGTTAACAAACATCCCCAGAAGAGCGCCGGCCCATAACATAGTTAAAGGATCGGTAAGCTGTGCATAAAACACAATAGATACCGCAGCACCGGCCTGGAAAAGAATAAAAGCAGGTTTTCTTCCGATACGGTCGGCAAGCTGGCCAAAAACCCAAATCCCCGCCATCATCCCGAGTATAGTGACCGTGGTCCACATTGCCGATTTTGTCAGACCAAAACCCAGCTGTTTGGCGAGATAGGCTGGCATCCAGATCATTATCCCGTAATAGCCCAGGTTCTGGACTGAGGTCAGGATCGCAATCCCTGCGCTAATTTTGGTCGTTGCCTTGTCTTTTACCAGTAAACGGAACGACTCAAGCATGGAGGTTTTTTCTGCAGCGCTCTGGTTAACAAAAACATCAGGCTCATGCAGACGGTGGCGGATAAACCAGGCAATCAATGCCGGAATTACACCCACAATGAACATGCCGCGCCAACCGATAAACGGCAGGAGCATCGGCGTAAGCACGGCGGCAAGCAGGACGCCGGCCTGCCAGCCTAACGCAACATATGACGAAACGCGTGAGCGGTGACGTGCTGGCCATGCTTCGGCAGCCAGCGCCATCCCGATGCCGAACTCGCCACCAAGGCCGATCCCTGCAATGGTGCGGTAAATCAGTAGGTCCCAGTAACCGGTGGCAAAAGCGCATAATCCGGTAAAGGTAGCAAATAGCACAATTGTCCAGGTCAGAACGCGGACGCGGCCATAGCGATCGCTCAGAGCGCCAAAAATAATGCCTCCCGCAACAGCGCCAATCAGCGTCCATGTTACCAGGGAACCTGATTGTGTAGGGGTCAGGTTAAGATCTGCTGAAATAGCATGCAGCATGAACCCCAGGATCAGCAGGTCAAAACCATCCATTGCATAACCGATCGCCGAGCCAAGCAGCGCTTTCCAGCTGTAACCGGTAATTTCCTCTGAGGAAGCCGTTCCGCATCCCTCCGACGAACGAACATTATTCATTGAATCCACTATTACGCTCCTTAAGACCATTTTGGTGCACACAAAATTAGGAATTGCTTCATCATGGTGCAGTTGCGGTTAATTATGATATAAATATCGTTTTTGATACTAGTGTGTAGCAATTTTAATGCCAATAATGAGATGAAATAAAGGGAGGATGCCTGGTCTCGAAGAGATTTAAGAATTTTGTTTTTAAGTAACGGTATGAATTTATTCGTTATTTTATATTCGGATGACTGCCGAAAAGAACCGATTTCAGATCTTGATGCCGTCATTGAGGACGTATAAAAAAATACACTTGTATCTATTTTGATACTTGTGTCATATATAATACTCACAATCGTTCTATTCACCACGTAGATGGGTATTCATAATGGGTGACACAAGCTGTTTCAATCGTCATGCCCGCCAGGTAGCGTCACATCGCTGCCTGGTGTCAGAGCATCGCTGGGTTAACAAACGCTATAAATATTTGCGCCTCTCCGCAGCGGTGGATCTCCATAGCGCGACCCTGCCTGGGCAGTTTTATATGCTTAAATGCCCCAATGTGAAGTCGTTACATCCTTTCCTGCTCAGGCCCATGAGCGTTTACGGTACCGGGCCTGCGCCTGGAACCATCGAGTTTTTGTACAATGTCGCAGGGGCGGGGACACAAGGGCTGGCTGAGTTGCCTGAAGGTAGTGAGATGGAGATTGTCGGGCCGCTCGGTAATACCTTCACTCTAAAGCCTGAATTCCGTCGGGTTATGGTGGTTGCACGTGGTGTGGGCCTTGCCACTATGGCTCCTTTGCTGCAGCAAGCTGCTCGTGCCGGTATCGTTCTCACCATTGTTATGTCGGCACGAACGCCGGAAGACCTGATGCGTAATGCGTTCCTGCGCGGCATCGATGCTGATGTTCATTGCCTTTATGACAGCGATGGCACCTCGGCAATGAGTGCGCTGGATAAGTTACTGCATGATATTCTTGGCAAGCATCACCACGACATGATTTATACCTGCGGCTCACACCGTATACTTCGCCTGCTTCAGTCCATCCTGGAGGTGTTCCCTGATACTGGAGGCGAGGTCGCGCTTGAACAACGCATGGCGTGTGGAATGGGCGTTTGTCTCTCTTGCGTGAGGCCGATCCAGCAGAACGGACGGATTGAATTTCTGCGTGTCTGCCGTGAAGGCCCCGTCTTTCCTATTCGTTCTGTTGTCGGGGAGGTGGAGTTTGCCTGAACTTAATGTGAGCCTCGGCGCACTGGCGCTCAAAAATCCTGTGATGCCTGCTTCCGGCTGTTTTGCTATTGAGTACAGTGAAGCGCTCGATTTTAACCAACTGGGTGCAATGGTGTTGAAGAGCGTTTCCCCGATATCACGCCCGGGTAACCCTGTACCTCGTGTCTGTGAGACTCGGGGTGGCATGATGAATGCGATCGGCATTCCCAGTCAGGGGCTTGAATATCACCGGTCGCAGATCATTCCTGCCTATTCGGCCTTTTCCACACCGCTGATCGTGTCTATTTCCGCCGACACCTCAGAATCATTTGCCAGCGCAGTCGCTGAGATGGCGCTACCTTCGGTTGCGGCAATTGAAGTGAACATCTCCTGCCCCAACCTCGAAGCAGACGGAATGGCCTTTGCCATGTCTCCAGACACAACCTTTGACGTCATCAGCACTATCCGACGGAAAAGTGATTTTCCGCTTTGGGCCAAACTCACCCCGAACGCCGGTAACGTGGTTGACATCGCGCTGGCCGCAGAAGCTGCAGGAGCCGACGCGGTGGTGATGGGGAATACGATGTTGGCTATGGCAATTGATATCCACACTCGCAGACCCCGTCTTGGGAATGTGATGGGGGGATTATCGGGGCCGGCGATAAAGCCTGTCGCACTGCGCATGGTTCATCAGTGTTATCGCGCTTTGAAGATCCCGGTCATTGGCTGCGGGGGGATCGCCTGCGCCGACGATGCGATTGAATTCATGTTGGCTGGCGCCACGGCAGTCCAGGTGGGAACTGCATCTTTTATCGATCCGGGGATAATGCAGAAAATCATTCATGGCATTGAGGATTATTGCACCGAACACCGCATCAGCCGCGTCCGCGACATCATCGGTCAGGTCAATATTGATGAACAACTCGCCTCCCGCTGGTATGAATTTGCGCAGTGAGCCTCCAGGGCGTCAATGAAAGGTTAATGAGCTGAAATGTTTATTTCTGATTACCGACAGTTAGCAACGAATTTATTCTCAGATATTTACCAGCTGAGCTTCGATGGTGTGGGCGTCACTCGGCAAAGTTACGGGCCAGGCGAGACGGCCGTAGCAGATTATCTTAGCCGGTTCGCCAGAGAAGAAGGGCTGAGCGTCCACATCGATCGTGCCGCTAATCTGATTTTCAGTCAGAAGGGCGTCAATGAGGATACTCCTGCAGTCTGGATCGGCTCTCACATCGATTCTGTCCCTCAGGGGGGAAATTTCGATGGTCTTGCGGGCGTTATTGCTGGACTGCTGATTCTGGTTGCCAGCCAGCGAGAGAACCGCCGGCTGCCTGTGCCGGTTAAAGTGGCGGCCTTTCGAGGGGAAGAAAGTGCCTGGTATGGTCGGGCTTATATGGGATCCAGTGCGATATTTGGCCGCTTAACGGCGGAAGATCTACAACGTCAGCAGCGAATCAGTGGTGAGACGCTTGGCAACAGCCTTGGAAAGCTGGGCGCTGATATCGAGGCTATCTGCGCCCAGCAACCGTTGGTTGAGACAAAAAATATTCTCGCCTGGCTTGAGTTACATATCGAGCAGGGGCCGGTACTGGTTGAAAAATCGCTGCCGCTTGCCGTGGTCAACGGGATTCGGGGGAATGTCCGCTTTAACACTATTCACTGTTTTGGGGATGCCCAGCATTCAGGCACCGTTCCTCGCGATCTTCGCCACGATGCGGTCTGCGGCGTCTCCGACTTAATTATGCGTCTGGATGCACGCTGGCAGTCACGGTTATCTGCGGGGGACGACCTTGTTGTCACGTCCGGGATCTTTCAGACCGATGTGCAAGAACATGCGGTGACCCGAATTTCAGGGCATGTCAGTTTCAGCCTCGAGGCGCGAAGTCTTAATTCCTACACCCTGACTGCGTTTGCTGAGGAGATTATGGCTACGGCACATCAAGTGAGTGAGGCGCGAGGCGTGACATTCAGGTTTGACAGCCCGGTACTCACGGAGCCCGCTACGTTAGACCATTCCGTGTTTGCCGCCCTCAAACATAGCTGTGAGGCGCTGGCAGTCAATCACCTGGAATTAGCCAGCGGCGCGGGCCATGACTCCGCAATTTTTGCTCGCCAGGGGATCCCGAGCGGCATGGTGTTTGTCCGGAATCAGAACGGGTCGCACAATCCGCATGAGGCAATGGAAATGGACGATTTTCTGCTGGGTGTCGGAGTCATTCAGCAGACGCTTGAGGAGTGGAAATGAACAAAACTCCTATATCAGCAGAGAAAAACGGATTATTGACGTTGCGACGGCCTGACGATTTTCACCTCCATCTACGTGACGGTGAAATACTAAAGGCTGTTCTGCCCTTTACTACAAAGCAGTTTGCCCGTGCGGTGGTTATGCCTAACCTGAATCCGCCTGTCACAACAGTGGCTGCAATGGAAGCCTATCGCGAAATCATCCTTGCCGCGGTGCCGCAAGGCCATGATTTTACGCCTTTGATGACGCTATATCTCTGCGATGACACTCTGCCGGAAGTCATACGTGTCGGGCATCAGAAGGGCATTCTGACCGCCGTGAAATGGTATCCCGCAGGGGCGACGACCCATGCAGAATACGGTGTCACGTCTGTTAGTAGAATACGCGGCTGTCTCGATATACTTCAGGCGTTGGGGATCCCACTTCTCATCCACGGTGAGAGCACTCGCCCGGACGTGGACATTTTTGACCGGGAACGCGTTTTTATTGAAGATACGGTGATGGAACTACGGTGCAATTATCCACAGTTAAAAATAGTGCTTGAGCATATTACCACCCAGGATGCTGTTCGCTACATACAAGAGCAAGAGGATGGCCTGACTGCGGCAACTATCACGCCTCAGCACCTGCTTTTCAACCGCAATGTGCTGTTTAACGGGGGGATTCGGCCCCACTATTACTGTCTGCCGGTCTTGAAAAGAGAGTATCACCGTCAGTCGTTGTTGAAGGCCGCAACCTCTGGTGACCGTCGTTTTTTTGCCGGCACGGATTCCGCCCCTCATCCTCGTACGGCCAAACTAGCCGCTTGTGGTTGTGCCGGTATTTTCAATGCTCCATCAGCACTCGAATGTTATGCCACGGCGTTTGAAGCGGCGGGTGCACTGCCACATCTGCAAGCCTTCGTCAGTGAATATGGGGCAAGGTTTTACGGACTGCCGTTAAACACGGGGACGGTCACCTTAGCGCGACAACCGTTGATTCTGCCTGAACCGCTGGTAGTGACTGAGCATGTTCAGATAGACCCATTTCCCGGCGAGGTCTCCTTAAACTGGCGTCTGGTCGGCAACGAATAAACGCCACTCTGCGGGGAAGATGCTCCTGCAGGCAGTGACGTTAGAGGACGGTTATTTTTGCTGATTCTGACCAGTCAGTGGACCCTTTTATCGAGCAGGGAGTTGTTATTCCTGAAAGGGTCTGTATTCTCTTTTTTGATACTACTGACATGAATTAAAACAAAATGGCTGATAACTGGAATTCATCGATTGATTATGTTGCGATAGGCGAGCGTCTCAAAGCATACCGGATTGGCGCATCGCTCCAGGCTGAAGACGTTGCGGAACAGTTGGGTGTTTCCCGGGCGGTGATCTACCGTATTGAACGGGGGGATATTGTCAAAATTGAGACGCTGGATCGACTGGCTCAGGTTCTGGAAACGTCTTTGGCATCACTGTTGGGGGTGGAATCGGAATACTACCCCACGGCGCTGGGGTTGTTTGAAAGAATGCGCCAGTTGGAAAGCGTGAGCGACAGAATTTTAGCCCACTTCGAACCTGTTTCATTGCTGCTGACGTCGGACAGTTATCTCGACGTCCTCAGGAAAATGTTAAGAGAGAGCAAAACCAGTAAAAGTCATGGTGAGGCTGACGAAAAGAATATTGATGCGATCATTAGTATTCTGATTGAACGCCGTACTTACTTTGAGCAACGTAAACCCCACATCATCAGCTTAGTTGGGTTACGTGAACTGGAGCGATTTATTCACACAGGTATGGTAGGGCGACTTGATTTACCAGAAGATATCTATTCACAACGGGTAAAAGCGGCACGCCATGAAGTGATAAAGCTGGCCGATCTGATGGAAAGTGAGCCACTGGATATCCAGATTGGCATCATTGATGAGGCCATGCCGTCTTCATCGTTTCAGGTATTGTCAGGCCCCTCGCACAGCGTGATGGTAACAAGTCCCTTCAGATTGGGGGAAATGCCAAATGTTTACAATGGCATAGGTACTGTAACCTATGCGCCAGAAGCGGTAAAAAAACATGAAGATCTGATGATCAGATTATGGAGAAAAGCCCATAAGGGACGAGAGGGGGCCGATCTATTGAGAAAACTGTTAAAGGATATCTGCTAAGACATGTGCTCTGAATCTATTTCAGAAAACGTTGTAAACAGGTATGTAGAAATGATTGAAATTGAGGTACTGGAGGCACTATGACGTTTGATGAGATCAAAGAACGATTTGCTGGAGCAGGTACGGGAACTGATGCTTTCCGCGGGCTGTACAACGAGACCTTCGAGTTAATGAACGCAGATAAGGAAAATGCCGCGGTTTATTTCTTAATCGGCGTGGCAGCACGGTCATACGTTCTCAGATATGACGACCAGGCCGTCGACCCCAATTTTGCGGAACAATCTAAACAAACGATGAGCGCTTTAGTCGACAAAATTGCCTTTGCACTTCATCAACCAGCGGAAGACAAAATAAAAATCGCCAGTGAAGTCGCGTCTGAGTATCACTGGAAAGTCACCAGTTTCTGAATCAATTGATGACATGTGGTCGAATAAGCCGACCTTACGGATAGCGGAAGAACGGTTTATTGCCAGGCATTAATCCTGCAAGAAAGACCTTCTCTTCAGGGCTACTTCAACTCCACGAATCTCCGACTGATCACGTAGACGACCAATCACTGAGGAACTAGGATTGGTCTTTTTCTTCACGAGCATTTGTGGGCCGTGACCGGTACGCGTACAGCGAGAGCCGTCTGGTTTTAATCTGATGTATTCTACAAAGTGGTTTCCATCAAATTGTAGTGGGTGACCTGCCCTCATCTGTCAGAGAGAGGCTGCGAGTTGTGCGATGAAGAAGACGCACCCCTAGTGAGTCTTCAAGTTGAGCCAGTGTCTGGCTGGCGGCCTGTAAGGTCACTCCTTTCGCGAAAGCTGCCTGGCGCAGGCTGCCCAGTTCCACAGCTTTTGCCAGTATGTCTATCGCGCGAATATACGCAGCACACTATAGCACTGGTAAGATTGCGGTATTTGACCGCCAAGTTTCCCTTATGGCACGATTCCATTGCCTGCAGGATGCAGGGCCTGGTTCAACCAATATGGCATTTTAATACGGGTACCTGTACGTCACATAGTCGCTAAGAAATGAAGTCTGGCGCGTTCGCCTTAACCACGCTCAACCGGGAATACAACCATGAAAACTTTTCTGAGTATCGGCTCGGGACCGGGTATTGGTCTGGACACTGCGATTCGTTTTGCGCGTGAAGGGTACAGGGTAATTCTGACATCACGTAATAACGTACACCTGCAGGAGCAGGTACTGGCTTTACAGAGTAAAAGGTTACCAGGTGGAAGGTCGTTTTGCCGACGCTGCTAATATCAGTTCCATCACAACATTAATCCATGATGTGGAAACAGCAACGTAAGGGAATGATGTTCTGCACTTCAATTCCGCTGCGCTTCATGACGGAGGTCTGGATGAACAGTCTGTTGATGGCCTCTTAACGGGGTCTGAGGGCCAATGGAACGAAAACGTACGCTAAGGAGATAATCAATTGTTATAATTAATATTACTCATTCTTCGCTATAAACTGAAAGCCCACACTAAGCAATGTTTTATCCTCAAATGACTTATTTCCCTACCCCACTAAAGTAACGCTCGCACATTAGGTCGTTTTTTAACCACACAGTGAAACTCGAAATAACATGCGAAAAAACGCATATGATTTTGACTTCTTGTTTGGGTGGAGAGACAATGCCCATTCATAGCAGGAGTACATAATGCCAGAAATCGCATCCCTACAACTTTTCAAAATACTATCTGATGAAACACGCCTAGGTATCGTACTACTGCTCAGGGAGATGGGGGAGCTGTGCGTTTGCGATCTCTGCACAGCGCTGGAACAATCACAACCCAAGACCTCCCGCCATCTGGCCATGCTTCGGGAAAGTGGCCTGTTGCTGGATCGCAAGCAGGGGAAATGGGTTCATTATCGCTTATCCCCGCATATTCCTTCCTGGGCTGCCCTGGTGATTGAGCAGGCCTGGTTAAGCCAACAGGACGACGTACAGGCCATCGCCCGTAAGCTGGCATCAGCAAACTGCTCTGGCAGCGGTAAGGCTGTTTGTATCTAAAAAATTTGCCTGAACATATATGTTTTTTCGAATGCGAGGTGTTAGAGATGAAAACGTTAACGGTGTTTGATCCGGCGATGTGCTGCAGTACCGGCGTTTGTGGTTCAGATGTCGATCAGGTTCTGGTCGATTTTTCTGCTGATGTGCAATGGCTGAAAGGGCGTGGAGTTCAGATCGATCGTTACAACCTGGCGCAACAGCCGATGAGCTTTGTTCAGAATGAGAAAGCAAAAGCATTCCTTGAAGCTTCTGGAGCCGAAGGGCTTCCGCTGCTGTTACTGGATGGTGAAACGGTGATGGCCGGGCGATACCCAAAACGCGCTGAACTGGCTCGCTGGTTTGGTATACCGCTGGAAAAGGTGGGTTTAGATTCCACCAGTTGCTGTGGTGGTAAAACTTCCTGTTGTTGAGTATGTCAGGAGGACATATGAAATTTTTACAGAATATCCCACCTTACCTGTTTTTTACCGGTAAAGGGGGCGTCGGTAAAACCTCTATTTCCTGTGCCACCGCTATCAGCCTGGCGGAACAAGGCAAGCGGGTTTTGCTTGTCAGCACCGATCCGGCTTCAAACGTAGGCCAGGTGTTCAGCCAGACTATTGGCAATACCATTCTGCCGGTGGCCTCTGTACCGGGTCTTTCAGCGCTGGAAATTGATCCTCAGGCCGCCGCCCAGGAATATCGGGCCAGAATCGTTGATCCTATCAAAGGCATTCTGCCGGATGATGTCGTTAACAGTATTAACGAACAGCTCTCTGGTGCATGTACCACCGAAATTGCAGCTTTTGATGAATTTACCGGTCTGTTGACTGACGCATCATTATTGACCCGCTTTGACCATATTATCTTTGATACCGCGCCAACCGGTCACACTATTCGTCTTCTCCAGTTGCCCGGTGCGTGGAGTAGCTTCATTGAGAGCAATCCTGATGGTGCTTCCTGTCTTGGCCCGATGGCAGGGCTGGAGAAACAGCGTGAGCAGTATTCACACGCCGTCCAGGCATTGTCTGATCCGGATCGTACGAGGCTGGTTTTAGTGGCTCGACTGCAAAAATCAACGCTTCAGGAAGTCGCCCGTACTCATGATGAGCTTGCGGCGATAGGTCTCAAAAATCAGTATCTGGTCATCAACGGCGTGTTACCTGAGACAGAAGCAGTCAACGATACCCTGGCGGCTGCAATATGGGGCCGGGAGCAGGAGGCGCTGGCAAGTCTTCCCGCTGGTCTGGACGCTCTCCCTACTGACACATTATTCCTTCAACCAGTGAATATGGTCGGTGTGTCTGCTTTAAGGGGACTTCTCACCTCCCAACCTGAGACGGCTTCATTTGCTGAAGTGTCCGCCCTGCAAAAACCAGCGATATCGTCGTTGTCTGCTCTGGTTGATGAGATTGCCCTTAATGAACACGGCCTGATTATGCTGATGGGTAAAGGTGGCGTGGGTAAAACAACCATGGCTGCGGCCATTGCAGTCAGACTGGCCGAAATGGGATTTGATGTGCATCTCACGACGTCAGATCCTGCTGCACACCTGAGCACAACCCTCAATGGAAGCCTCAATAACCTGCAGGTCAGCAGAATCGACCCTCGTGATGAAACAGAACGTTATCGCCAGCATGTCCTTGAAACGAAAGGACGTGACCTGGATGAAGCGGGGAAACATCTGCTGGAAGAGGATTTACGCTCTCCGTGTACCGAAGAGATTGCTGTGTTCCAGGCCTTCTCACGGGTGATCCGTGAAGCGGGTAAACGGTTTGTCGTCATGGATACGGCACCGACAGGACATACGTTGTTGCTGCTTGATGCTACCGGGGCATACCACCGGGAGATAGCAAAGAAAATGGGAGATAAAGGCCATTTCTCTACGCCAATGATGCAGCTTCAGGATCCGGAAAGAACAAAAGTATTACTGGTCACTCTGCCGGAAACGACCCCCGTTCTTGAGGCTGCAAATTTACAAGCCGATCTTGAACGTGCCGGGATTCATCCATGGGGCTGGATTATCAATAACAGTCTTTCCATCGCTGAAACCCGTTCACCGCTGCTTCGTCAGCGCGCGCAGCAGGAACTGCCTCAAATCGAGGCTGTAAAGAACCAGCATGCTACCCGTGTTGCACTGGTTCCTGTTCTTGCGGCAGAGCCAACCGGTATAGACAAACTCAAACAGCTCGCAGGTTAATTTTTACTATATACAGGGCAGTCATGCTGCCCTGTCAGGAGGTTTTATGTTACTGGCAGGAGCAATTTTCATCCTGACCATCGTGTTGGTTATCTGGCAGCCGAAGGGGTTAGGGATTGGCTGGAGCGCCATATTTGGCGCAATACTGGCACTCATATCTGGGGTAGTACACATTACCGACATTCTGGTGGTATGGAATATCGTCTGGAACGCCACAGCAACCTTTATTGCCGTGATTATCATCAGTTTGCTGCTGGATGAGTCTGGCTTTTTTGAATGGGCAGCATTGCATGTTTCCCGCTGGGGAAATGGCCGGGGTCGCCTGCTGTTTACTTATATCGTTCTGCTCGGTGCTGCGGTAGCAGCGCTATTTGCCAATGATGGTGCAGCTCTCATCCTGACGCCGATCGTGATTGCCATGTTGCTGGCTCTGGGATTCAGTAAAAGCACCACGCTGGCATTTGTAATGGCTGCAGGGTTTATTGCCGATACCGCCAGCCTGCCGCTGATTGTGTCGAACCTGGTCAATATTGTTTCTGCTGACTTCTTCCATCTGGGCTTCACGGAATATGCTTCCGTGATGGTGCCTGTGGATATTGCCGCCATTATTGCCACGCTGGTGATGCTGCATCTGTTTTTCCGCAAAGATATCCCCCCGACCTATGATCTGAACCGACTGAAAGAACCTGCTCTTGCTATCAAAGATCCGGCGACGTTCAGAACGGGCTGGATTGTATTAATCCTTCTGCTGGCAGGTTTTTTTGTGCTTGAGCCGCTGGGTATTCCTGTCAGCGCTATTGCAGCTGTGGGTGCTGCTATCCTCTTTGTCGTGGCTAAAAGAGGTCATGCCATTAACACCGGTAAAGTCCTGCGTGGTGCACCGTGGCAGATTGTGATTTTCTCACTGGGAATGTATCTGGTTGTGTATGGGTTGCGTAATGCCGGGCTGACAGAATACCTCTCTGACGTGTTGAATTTACTTGCAGACAAAGGGCTTTTGGCGGCCACATTTGGCACGGGATTCCTGACAGCATTCCTGTCATCCATCATGAACAACATGCCTACTGTATTGATTGGCGCATTGTCGATCGATGGCAGCACCGCATCGGGTGTCATCAAAGAAGCAATGATTTATGCCAATGTCATCGGTTGCGATCTGGGACCTAAAATTACGCCTATTGGTAGCCTGGCAACGCTACTCTGGCTGCATGTACTTTCACAGAAGAAGATGACAATCACCTGGGGATACTATTTTCGCACCGGGATTATCATGACTCTGCCTGTGCTGTTTGTAACGCTGGCCGCGCTGGCGCTACGTCTCTCTTTCACTTTGTAATGAGATACTGATATGAGCAACATTACCATTTATCACAACCCAGCCTGCGGCACCTCTCGCAACACGCTTGAGATGATCCGTAACAGCGGTACAGAGCCGACCGTTATTCATTATCTTGAGACACCACCATCACGCGATGAACTGGTTAAACTTATTGCGGATATGGGGATCACAGTACGAGCGCTGCTGCGTAAGAATGTCGAGCCTTTTGAAGCATTAGGGCTGGCGGAAGACCGCTTTACTGACGAGCAGTTAATCGACTTTATGTTACAGCATCCTATTCTGATTAACCGCCCGATTGTGGTGACGCCACTGGGGACCCGGCTGTGTCGTCCTTTAGAAGTGGTGCTGGATATTCTTCCGGATGCACAAAAACACGCGTTCACCAAAGAAGATGGTGAAAAAGTCGTTGATGATGCAGGTAAACGACTGAAATGAATCCTAAGGGGCATTTGCCCCTTTATATTTTACTTTGCCAGCCACCCTTGATGATGCTTTCCATAGCGACATTATTCTGCTTTTTATGAGTCACGTGCAAAAAGGAATGATGCCTGCACAGGCTGCATGGGCGCATTAGAGGCGGAACGATAGCCTGATGAATTGACGTATACGAAAGTAAGTATGGAGTTTTTATCGATGATACATCCGTTTGATATTCTTACCTTAGACAATGGCGCTAAGCTAATTTTTACCCCTTGCCCTGGAACTAAAGGGGTTTCCATTGTTGATTCCTTAAAATCACTAAAAGAAGCAGGTGCTCAGACCGTTATCACTATGATGACGATGGCTGAAATGACTGAAAAGCAAGCCGATACGCTCCCGTCCCTTTGTGCTGAACTTCGTATGGACTGGTATCACCTGCCCGTTGAAGATAGCTGTGCGCCTGAAGCGCCATTTGCACAGGCCTTTGCTCAACAGAAGGATATTTTATTGGGGTTAGTCGAGTCAGGTGCGACGATGGTTACCCAAAACAGAATGGGCTTGCCAAAGCGCTGAGAGAGATTGGCCGCATCGAGCGTACTCTGTTTATGCTGGACTGGTTCCGTGATCCCGGTCTGCGCCAACGCGTACAGGCGGGGCTGAATAAGGGCGAGGCCCGTAATGCCCTTGCGCGAGCGGTCTTTATGCATCGTTTGGGTGAAATCAGGGATCGCGGGCTGGAGAATCAGAGTTACCGCGCCAGCGGGCTGACGTTACTGACAGCGGCGATCACGTTGTGGAACACGGTATATATAGAAAGAGCCATTGAGTCACTGAAACGAAAAGGCATCCCGATTAATGAGCAACTGGTATCTCATCTTTCTCCCCTGGGCTGGGAACATATCAATCTGAGTGGAGATTACGTCTGGCGTAATAATCTTAAGCTGGGGTCCGGGAAATATCGGCCATTACGCACAGTCGATACCGAATTGTACAAAAAGCAGTCTTAGCGTGGGATAATTAATGAGATGGTCACTCCCTCCTTCCCGGTACTATGCTGAGGACAGGCTTTCAT
>OKJV01000218.1_pt1 | contig 25429 bp, 20 predicted proteins | sample 1612551 | NCBI WGS metagenome assembly OKJV01 (sample SAMN04436805, study PRJEB24849) | human gut metagenome | biome: human gut; feature: NICU; material: stool | host: Homo sapiens | place: USA: Saint Louis, MO | collected 2011-05-05 | reverse complement strand
GATTTACCATGCAACAACGTCGTCCAGTCCGCCGCGCTCTGCTCAGTGTTTCTGATAAAGCCGGTATCGTCGAATTCGCTCAGGCACTTTCTGCACGTGGCGTAGAGCTGCTTTCTACAGGCGGTACCGCTCGCCTGTTAGCAGATAAAGGTCTGCCGGTAACCGAAGTGTCCGATTACACCGGTTTCCCGGAAATGATGGATGGACGCGTCAAAACCCTGCACCCGAAAGTGCACGGCGGTATTCTGGGCCGTCGCGGTCAGGACGACGGCATTATGGAGCAGCACAATATTGCCCCCATCGACATGGTGGTTGTTAACCTCTACCCGTTCGCCCAGACCGTTGCCCGCGAAGGCTGTTCTCTGGAAGACGCTGTTGAGAATATCGACATCGGCGGCCCGACCATGGTGCGCTCCGCAGCCAAGAACCATAAAGATGTGGCCATCGTGGTAAAGAGTAGTGACTACAACGCCATTATTAATGAGATGGATGCCAACGAAGGGTCCCTGACGCTTGAAACGCGTTTCGATCTCGCCATCAAAGCCTTCGAGCATACCGCCGCCTACGACAGCATGATCGCCAACTACTTCGGTAGCCTGGTTCCTGCCTACCACGGTGAAAGCAAAGATCCATCTGGTCGCTTCCCGCGCACCCTGAACCTGAACTTCATTAAGAAGCAGGATATGCGCTACGGCGAGAACAGCCACCAGCAGGCAGCCTTCTATATAGAAGAAGAGGTGAAAGAAGCCTCTGTTGCGACTGCTCAGCAGGTACAGGGCAAAGCCCTCTCTTATAACAACATTGCCGATACCGACGCCGCGCTGGAATGCGTGAAAGAGTTCAGCGAGCCAGCCTGCGTTATCGTCAAGCACGCCAACCCATGCGGCGTTGCCGTGAGCACCTCTATTCTGGATGCCTACGATCGCGCCTACAAAACCGACCCTACCTCCGCGTTCGGCGGCATTATCGCCTTCAACCGCGAGCTGGATGCGGAAACCGCGCAGGCCATTATCTCCCGTCAGTTTGTCGAAGTGATCATCGCGCCATCCGCATCCGAAGAGGCGCTGAAAATCACCGCGGCGAAACAGAACGTACGCGTGCTGGTTTGCGGCCAGTGGGCAGAGCGCGTCCCGGGTCTGGACTTCAAACGCGTGAACGGCGGGCTGCTGGTTCAGGACCGCGATCTGGGTATGATGGGCGAAGCCGATCTGCGTGTCGTCACCAAACGTCAGCCAACCGAGCAGGAACTGCGTGACGCGCTGTTCTGCTGGAAAGTGGCGAAGTTCGTGAAATCCAACGCCATCGTCTACGCCAAAGAGAACATGACCATCGGAATCGGCGCAGGCCAGATGAGCCGCGTTTACTCTGCGAAAATTGCGGGTATTAAAGCAGGTGACGAAGGTCTGGAAGTCAAAGGTTCCGCCATGGCCTCTGACGCCTTCTTCCCTTTCCGCGACGGTATCGATGCGGCCGCTGCTGTGGGCATCACCTGTGTGATCCAGCCTGGCGGTTCAATCCGTGATGACGAAGTGATTGCCGCTGCCGACGAACACGGCATCGCAATGATCTTTACCGACATGCGCCACTTCCGCCATTAATTTCCGGAGCAGAAAATGAAAGTATTAGTGATTGGTAATGGCGGGCGCGAGCACGCCCTGGCGTGGAAAGCAGCGCAGTCTCCGCAGGTTGAAACCGTCTTTGTGGCACCGGGTAACGCCGGTACCGCACTGGAGCCCGCGCTACAGAACGTCGCCATCGGCGTAACCGATATCCCGGCGCTGCTGAGCTTTGCCCGGAACGAGAATATCGATCTGACGATTGTGGGCCCGGAAGCGCCGCTGGTGATCGGCGTTGTAGATGCCTTCCGCGCCGCGGGCCTGAAAATTTTCGGCCCAACGGAAGGTGCCGCACAGCTGGAAGGTTCAAAAGCCTTCACCAAAGATTTCCTCGCGCGTCATAACATCCCGACGGCGGAATATCAGAACTTCACCGAGGTAGAGCCTGCTCTGGCTTACCTGCGTGAAAAAGGCGCGCCGATTGTGATTAAAGCCGACGGTCTGGCTGCCGGGAAAGGCGTTATCGTGGCGATGACCCTTGAAGAAGCGGAAGCCGCTGTGCAGGATATGCTGGCGGGTAACGCCTTTGGCGATGCGGGCCACCGCATCGTGATTGAAGAGTTCCTCGACGGCGAAGAAGCGAGCTTTATCGTGATGGTTGACGGTGAGCACGTCCTGCCGATGGCCACCAGCCAGGATCACAAGCGCGTAGGCAATGCCGACACGGGTCCAAACACCGGCGGGATGGGTGCTTACTCCCCTGCTCCGGTGGTCACTGACGAAGTACACCAGCGCACCATGGACCGCATCATCTGGCCAACCGTAAAAGGGATGGCGGCGGAAGGCAATACCTACACCGGTTTCCTCTACGCAGGCCTGATGATCGACAAGCAGGGTAACCCGAAGGTGATTGAATTCAACTGCCGCTTCGGCGATCCGGAAACTCAGCCGATCATGCTGCGCATGAAGTCCGATCTGGTTGATCTGTGTCTGGCGGCGTGCGAAGGCAAGCTGAATGAGAAAACTTCCGAGTGGGACGAGCGTGCCTCTTTAGGTGTGGTGATTGCTGCGGGTGGCTATCCGGGTAGCTACAACACCGGGGATGAGATCCACGGCCTGCCGCTGGAAGAGATTGACGGTGCGAAGGTGTTCCACGCCGGTACAAAGCTCTCTGACGATGACCGCGTGCTCACTAATGGTGGACGCGTGCTGTGTGCGACCGCGCTGGGTCATACCGTGGCAGAGGCGCAGAAGCGCGCCTATGCGTTGATGGCGGATATTCACTGGAACGGCAGCTTCAGCCGCCAGGATATCGGCTATCGTGCCATTGCGCGGGAGCAGGGGGAGTAATTTCCCCCTCACCCTAACCCTCTCCCTCAAGGGAGAGGGGACTTAAATCAAAAACTCTTTTCTGTCGGCTGCCAGGTGCAGAAATCTTCGTTCGCCACCAGCAACAGCTGAGAGCCTTCCGGCGCTTCCAGCCATGCCACACTCACCTCCACAGATGAATGCCGCTGACGACGCTGAATGTGTTCGGTTGCCCAGGATTCAAGCTCAGGTTTCACTGTCTGCCCTTCGCAGGTGGTCACCGTGCCGTCGGCATGCCAGCGCCCCTGGCGCAGCACCACGCGGCCCTGACGCAGCGCATCGCTGGTCTGGCGAAGTTGTTCAGCACGGTAGCGGTAGAGCGCGACCTGATCGCTGGAAAGCTGCTGTTTCAGTCCACTGACCTCATGCTGCATAAAGCTCAGCTCGCCGTGGTCGTCAAAACGCACCTTCACGTGTTCGGGAGTCTTACTGTAGATATTCAGTTCAATGAGCGACAGCGCATCGCCCTGCCAGCGGTATTCTGCGGTCGAGGTATTGCCGTTATGCCACGGACTGAACGCGGTAAGCATATGTACTTCATCGCTGGAATCTTTGCGCCAGATCCTGACCGCACCCTGGTTGTCAGCGTAGCCGCTGGCGGTAAACGGGGGGAGTGAGGAATCATGACTACAGGCAGACAGCAACAGTACGCCTGCCAGCGCGAGCGGTCCACGCCAGAATGACAAAAGGGGCGTTGCCGCCCCTTCGTTAAAACTGTTCACTGCCACGCGTCTTACTTAACTGCGTCTTTCAGTGCTTTACCAGAAACAAATGCCGGCACGTTAGCTGCGGCGATTTTGATTTCTTTACCGGTCTGCGGGTTGCGGCCAGTACGCTCAGCGCGGTGGTTCACTTTGAAGGTACCGAAACCAACCAGTTGTACAGCATCGCCTTCTTTCAGAGACTCAGTAATAGCAGCCAGGGTAGATTCCAGAGCAGCTTTAGCCTGCACTTTAGACAGATCAGCCTTGTCCGCAATTACATCAATCAGTTGAGTCTTGTTCATAAGTTATCCTTTCAATGTGTTTATCGCTTGCTAAGCATCGAGTGCGACGAAAATGCCAAAAAAGCACTCTCCTGCATACACGCACCGATAGCCACTTTTTTTCGCCCCCCAAATGTAGACCAGACGGGGGGCGAAAGGGAAGAGTCGAGGAGTGACAAAACAGGCGTTAAATCACGTTTTGTTGTCTCATTGGTTAAAAATTATACCAATATTGCTCTCACCGGCCTCGCGCAGGTCCGCGCGAAGCCCTTTGATCAGCTCAATATCACGTTCTTCACACTCCGCCAGCAGACGGAAAATTTCCCACTGAATATCCCATTCCTGTTCAACCGCCGGGTTAGCACGCAGCTCTTCGTCGGTCATTTCACGGCCTTCCTGGGTCATTTCCAGCATCGCGACGGTGGTGATGGATGCCTTACTGACTTCAATGGCGTGCTCCAGGGTTTCACCGCTCAGACGGGAGTGGATCAGCTCGCTCAACGCCACACAGGCATCGATAGCCGGGTAGACGCCATACAGGTCGTAATCGTCCGCCGCAGGAATTGCCTCTTCCAGCTTTTCAAGCTGAGAGTCGAAGTTTACCTTTGCGTCTTTGACCGTCAGCGTCTCCCAGATCAAATCCAGAATACGTCGATAAATCTGGCCTTCGCCAAACTCCGTTTGCTTACAGAACGCGGCATAGTTGGGGTACATGCGCTCGCACAGGCAAGCCATAAACGTCACGTGCTGCCAGCTTTCCAGCTTCTCAAGGCGCAGATGAATCGGGTTTTGTAACATGATGATGTCTCGAATCGAAAATTAGCCGCAGTTTACCTGAATCACGGCTGAATTTCCTGCCAACGAATGAATGCCGGACGTGAAGAGGCAACGGCGTCAGCCCAGCGGGTAGGCTCAGGTAAGCGGTAGCCCTTCATACAGCGTTGCACCCACGCCAGGGCGCTGTCCATGCTGACCCGATGCCCGGTTGCGATAAACAGCGGATTGCAGCGCGCTTTACTGCGCCAGACCCACGCCAGCTGCTCGCCTTTATGGATAAGCGGCGCCAGCGCGCCCGGTTCGGCAGAGAGCGGCTCAAACGCGCCGCACAGGCGTTTTTTCGCCACGCCGATGGTCGGCACGTCTACCAGCAGACCAAAGTGGCTGGCAACGCCCAGGCGACGCGGATGGGAGATGCCGTGCCCATCCACAAACAGCAGATCGGGTTTTTGCGAGAGTTGCTCCCACGCGGCCAGCAGCGCGGGATATTCGCGGAAGGAGAGAAAGCCGGGGATATAGGGCATGGTGGTGGCGATACGCGCCACCTTGTACTCCACCAGCTCCAGCGACGGGTATTTAAGCACCACCATCGCCGCTCGCGTCACTTCACCGCCTTGCTCAAACCCGACATCCGCCCCGCCAATGTATCGCGGAGGGTCCGTATCCAGACGATCCTCGCGGATCACCGATGAAGCCAGTTCGATTTGCTGAGCGCGTAGCGACGCGAGATCCATAACCACTCCTTACTTGTGATACTGGGCAGAAAGCCGATGCACCGCCTCCACAAATACGCCAGCGTGTTCTGGCGGTACATCCTGATGAATACCGTGACCAAGGTTGAAGACGTGGCCTTCGCCCTGGCCGAAACCAGACAGTATAGTCGACACTTCTTCTTCGATACGGGCAGGCTGTGCATAGAGCATGGACGGGTCCATGTTGCCCTGGAGCGCCACTTTATCCCCCACGCGACGACGCGCATCGGCAATATCAGTGGTCCAGTCGAGGCCCAGCGCATCACAGCCGGTGGCCGCCATCGCTTCCAGCCACTGACCGCCGCCTTTCGTAAACAGCGTTACCGGCACGCGGCGGCCTTCGTTTTCACGCAGCAGACCATCGACAATTTTGTGCATGTAGTACAGGGAGAACTGCTGATAATCACGCCCGGTCAGCACGCCGCCCCAGGTGTCGAAAATCATCACCGACTGCGCGCCCGCTTTAATCTGCGCGTTGAGATAGAGCGTGACGCTCTTCGCCAGCTTGTCGAGCAGGGCATGCAGGGCCTGCGGCTCTGCGTACATCATCTTTTTGATGACGGTAAAGGCTTTGCTGCTGCCACCTTCCACCATGTAGGTTGCCAGCGTCCACGGACTACCGGAGAAGCCAATCAGCGGCACGTCGCCTTTGAGCTCGCGGCGGATGGTGCGCACGGCGTTCATCACATAGCCCAGCTCGCCTTCCGGATCGGGGATCGGCAGCTTATCAACGTCGGCTTTGTTTTTGATCGGAGAGGTAAAACGCGGGCCCTCGCCGGTTTCGAAATAGAGCCCAAGGCCCATCGCGTCCGGAATGGTAAGAATGTCCGAAAAAAGAATGGCGGCATCGAGCGGGAAGCGGCGCAGCGGCTGGAGCGTCACCTCACAGGCCAGTTCGGCGTTTTTGCACAGCGACATAAAATCGCCCGCCTGCGCACGCGTGGCTTTGTACTCTGGCAGATAGCGTCCCGCCTGGCGCATCATCCACACCGGGGTGACATCAACGGGCTGGCGCAGCAGCGCACGCAGATAACGATCGTTCTTCAGTTCGGTCATTTTGCAGTTCCTTATTGCGTCAGTCCGTCAGTGTAACACTACTCATACTCGGCCCGACACATTGCCACGGTATCTTCTATCAGGCGACGCGCCACCGTTCCCGGCGGGGGCAGCAGCGGTAAATCGTCGTAGCGATACCAGTTCGCCTCCAGCAGCTCTTTCTGATCGATAACAATCTCGCCGCTGTCGTATTCCGCCATAAACGCGGTCATCAGGGACATCGGGAACGGCCACGGCTGCGACGTCACATAGCGCAGGTTTTTCACCTTAATGCCGCTCTCCTCCATCACCTCGCGCGCCACCGCCTGTTCCAGCGTTTCGCCGACTTCCACGAACCCGGCGAGGACGGTGTGAATGCCGTTGCGATGGCGGGTATGCTGCGCCAGCAGGATGGAATCATCACGGCGGATGGCGACAATGATGCACGGTGCGATTTGCGGGTAGTAACGTTCACGGCAGTGGCCGCAGAGCAGCGCCCATTCGGTTTTGCTCGGGTGCATGGTGTGGCCGCAGTAACCGCAGTATTTGTGCGAGCGGTAAAACTCCGCCAGCTGTACGCCGCGCCCCGCCAGCTGGAACAGGCCGACGTCCAGATCCAGCACCTGACGTACGGATCCCATATCCTGACGGCGCGCCTGTTGGATCAACCACACGGGATCGCCCTGCCACTCGCCGATCTTCAGCGCGGACTGGCCCACCAGATCGAACGTTTCCGCGGCACCGTAGGGCAACTCTCCTGAGGGCAGCCATAATTTTTGTTCGTGGCTGACGATCCACCAACCCAGATCTGATTTTTCAATAATACGATCCATATCTATTGCACTACCTTCGCTTCACTGACATGTTGTTAGCATTGTGGTTACATTTTGGATAAGCAGATCCCATTTTAAACCTTATGGAGTCGACCATGTTAAACCAGTTGGAAAGCCTGACTGAGCGCGTTGGAGGAAGTAACACCCTGGTGGATCGCTGGCTACATGTGCGCAAGCATCTCCTTGTGGCGTATTACAATCTGGTTGGTCTTAAGCCTGGCAAAGAATCCTTTATGCGACTCAATGAAAAAGCGCTGGACGACTTTTGTCAGAGCCTGGTCGACTACCTCTCCGACGGCCATTTCAACCTTTATGAACGCATTATCCGCGAAATGGAAGGGACAACGCCGTATTTAGCGGCCAGTAAACTCTGTCCGTTGCTTGAAGCCAACACCCAGCAGATCATGGACTACTACGATTCCACGCTGGAGAACGCTATCGATCACGATAACTATCTTGAGTTTCAGCAGGCGCTTTCCGACCTTGGCGAAGCACTGGAAGAGCGATTCACGCTGGAAGACAAGCTCATCGCCCTCGTGCTGGACAACAACCTGACTATCAGCACCAGCGATAACGTTGCGCGCCCTGCTTGAGTTCTTAATCGTTAACGAGTAATTTACAACCATTCGCCCCTCTGCGGAGGGGGATTTTTCTTGTCGGAGTGCCCAGTGTGAAAGCACGGGCTGAGACCGTTAATTCGGGATCCGCGGAACCTGATCAGGTTAATACCTGCGAAGGGAACAAGAGTCACACTGCTGTTGTATCGCCTTCGGGCGATCTTCTCTTGCTTCATCCGTCGTCTGACAAGCCATGTCCTTCACATCTGGAATGAGCTATGTCTACAACAAAACTGACCCGCCGCGAACAGCGCGAACACGCACAACGCTTCATCGACACCCTGGAAGGCACCGCTTTCCCGAACTCAACGCGCATCTACATCACCGGTTCACAGGCCGATATCCGCGTGCCGATGCGCGAAATCCAGCTCAGCCCGACGCTTATCGGCGGCAGCAAAGAGCACCCGCAGTTTGAAGACAACGAAGCCGTGCCGGTGTATGACACCTCCGGCCCGTACGGCGATCCTGATGTTGCTATCAACGTGCAGCAGGGTCTGGCAAAGCTTCGCCAGCCGTGGATTGACGCCCGTAACGACTGCGAAGAACTGAGCGTGCGCAGCTCGGCGTACACCAACGCGCGCCTGGCCGACGACGGTCTGGACGAGCTGCGCTTTACTGGCCTGCTGACGCCAAAACGCGCTAAAGCGGGCAAATGCGTAACCCAGTTGCACTACGCGCGACAGGGTATCGTCACGCCGGAGATGGAGTTCATCGCCATCCGCGAAAACATGGGCCGCGAGCGCATTCGCAGCGAAGTGCTGCGCCAACAGCATCCGGGTGAAGGGTTTGGCGCTCGCCTGCCGGAGAACATCACGCCGGAATTCGTGCGTGATGAAGTAGCCGCCGGGCGCGCGATTATTCCCGCCAACATCAACCACCCGGAATCCGAGCCGATGATTATCGGCCGCAACTTTCTGGTGAAGGTCAACGCCAACATCGGCAACTCTGCCGTCACCTCTTCCATCGAAGAAGAGGTGGAAAAGCTGGTCTGGTCAACGCGCTGGGGCGCGGACACGGTGATGGACCTCTCCACCGGCCGTTACATTCACGAAACCCGCGAATGGATCCTGCGTAACAGCCCGGTGCCGATTGGCACCGTCCCGATTTATCAGGCGCTGGAGAAGGTCAACGGCATCGCCGAAAACCTCACCTGGGAAGCGTTCCGCGACACGCTGCTGGAGCAGGCGGAACAGGGCGTGGACTACTTCACCATTCACGCGGGCGTGCTGCTGCGCTACGTGCCGATGACGGCGAAACGTCTGACCGGTATCGTCTCACGCGGCGGTTCGATTATGGCGAAATGGTGCCTTTCCCATCATCAGGAAAACTTCCTCTACGAGCACTTCCGCGAAATCTGCGAGATCTGCGCCGCTTATGACGTTTCTCTGTCGCTGGGCGACGGCCTGCGTCCTGGCTCCATCCGTGACGCGAACGACGAGGCGCAGTTTGCCGAGCTGCACACGCTGGGCGAGCTGACCAAAATCGCCTGGGAGTACGATGTGCAGGTGATGATTGAAGGCCCGGGCCATGTACCGATGCAGATGATCCGCCGCAACATGACCGAGGAGCTGGAGCACTGCCACGAAGCACCGTTCTACACCCTGGGGCCGTTGACCACCGATATTGCGCCGGGCTATGACCACTTCACTTCCGGGATCGGCGCGGCGATGATCGGCTGGTTCGGCTGCGCCATGCTCTGCTACGTGACGCCGAAAGAGCACCTCGGGCTGCCAAACAAAGAGGACGTGAAGCAGGGGCTGATCACCTACAAAATTGCCGCCCACGCGGCGGATCTGGCGAAAGGCCATCCGGGCGCGCAAATTCGCGACAACGCCATGTCCAAAGCGCGCTTTGAATTCCGCTGGGAAGACCAGTTCAACCTGGCGCTGGATCCGTTCACCGCCCGCGCCTACCACGACGAAACCCTGCCGCAGGAATCGGGCAAAGTCGCGCACTTCTGCTCCATGTGTGGGCCGAAGTTCTGCTCGATGAAAATCAGCCAGGAGGTACGCGATTACGCCGCCGCGCAGACCATTGAAGTCGGCATGGCAGACATGTCCGAAACCTTCCGCGCCAAAGGCGGCGAAATCTACCTCAAAAAGGAGGAGGCGTAATGTACCAGCCCGATTTCCCACCTGTCCCCTTCCGCTTAGGGCTTTACCCGGTGGTGGACAGCGTGGCGTGGATAGAGCGCTTGCTGGAGGCAGGCGTTCGTACCCTCCAGCTGCGCATCAAGGATAAACGCGACGAAGAGGTGGAGGCCGACGTGGCCGCCGCTATCGCGCTGGGACATCGCTACCACGCCCGCCTGTTTATCAACGACTACTGGCGGCTGGCGGTTAAACACCAGGCGTATGGCGTGCATCTGGGACAGGAAGATCTGGAAACGACCGATCTCAACGCAATCCGTAACGCCGGTCTGCGGCTGGGCGTTTCCACCCACGATGATATGGAGATCGACGTGGCGCTGGCGGCCCGCCCCTCCTACATCGCCCTCGGCCACGTTTTCCCGACGCAAACCAAACAGATGCCGTCTGCCCCACAGGGTTTGGCTCAGCTGGCAGCCCACGTTAAGCGCCTTGCCGATTACCCCACCGTCGCCATCGGCGGGATCAGCCTTGATCGTGCGCCCGCCGTGCTGGAAACCGGCGTCGGCAGTATCGCCGTCGTCAGCGCTATCACCCAGGCCGCAGACTGGCAGACCGCCACCGCACGGCTTTTACAACTGGCAGGAGCAGGCGATGAAAGATCGTGATTTTATGCGCTACAGCCGCCAGATCCTGCTGGAGGATATCGCCATTGACGGGCAGCAAAAGCTGCTCGCCAGCCGGGTACTGATTGTCGGTTTGGGTGGCTTGGGCGCGCCCGCCGCGCTGTATCTGGCCGGGGCGGGCGCGGGAACGCTGGTACTGGCCGATGACGATGAGGTACACCTCAGCAACCTGCAACGGCAAATCCTCTTCACGACAGAAGATGTTAACCAGCCTAAAGCACAGGTTACGCGCAAGCGGCTGAACCAGCTTAACCCCGATATTGAACTGGTTGCGCTCCAGACGCGGCTGAGCGGAGAAGATCTGCAACGCGAAGTTGCCCTTGCCGACGTGGTGCTGGACTGCACGGACAATATGGCAACGCGTCAGGCCATTAATGCGGCCTGTGTTGCACAGAACACGCCGCTGATCACCGCCAGCGCGGTCGGTTTCGGCGGGCAGATAATGGTGCTTACGCCGCCGTGGGCGCAGGGCTGCTACCGCTGCCTGTGGCCGGACGAGGCTGAACCGGAGCGTAACTGCCGCACGGCTGGCATTCTTGGGCCGGTGGTGGGCGTGATGGGTACCCTTCAGGCGCTGGAAGCCATCAAGTTGCTCAGCGGCATGGAAACAGAGCGCAACACGCTCCGGCTGTTCGACGCCCGTTCCAGCGGCTGGCGCCATCTGGCGTTAAACCGCGCCAACCGCTGCCCGGTATGCGGAGGCCGCGATGCGCATTCTGTTTAACGATGAGCCGATGACGTGCGACGACGATCTCACCGTTGCCGCCCTGCTCGACACGCTGCGCCAGCTGAAGCCGGGAACGGCGCTGGCGCTCAATCAACAGATCCTGCCGCGCGAGCGGTGGGAACATCAGCAGGTCATTGAAGGCGACCAGATCCTGCTGTTTCAGGTTATCGCAGGGGGCTGAGATGTTACGTATTGCCGACAAAGTCTTTGATTCACATCTGTTTACCGGAACCGGAAAATTCGCCTCCCCGCAGCTAATGGTGGATGCTATTCGTGAAAGCGGCAGCCAGCTGGTGACGCTGGCGATGAAGCGCGTGGATCTGCGTCAGCACAACGATGCCATACTTGCGCCGTTACTGGAGGCAGGCGTGACGCTCTTACCCAATACCTCCGGTGCGAAAACGGCCGAGGAAGCAATTTTCGCTGCGCATCTGGCCCGGGAAGCGCTCGGCACCTGCTGGCTGAAGCTGGAAATTCATCCGGACGCCCGCTGGCTGTTGCCCGATCCGATCGAAACCCTGAAAGCGGCAGAGACGCTGGTGCAGCAGGGATTCACCGTTCTACCCTACTGTGGTGCCGATCCCGTGCTGTGTAAGCGTCTGGAAGAGGTCGGCTGCGCGGCCGTGATGCCGCTGGGGGCGCCCATTGGCTCTAATCAGGGGCTCGAAACCCGGGCGATGCTGGAGATCATCATCGAGCAGGCGACCGTGCCCGTGGTGGTGGATGCGGGCATCGGCGTACCCAGTCACGCCGCGCAGGCGCTGGAGATGGGGGCCGATGCGGTGCTGGTCAATACCGCGATTGCGGTGGCCGACGACCCGGTGATGATGGCGCGTGCGTTCCGCCTTGCCGTGGAGTCCGGTCTGCTGGCACGACTGTCCGGCCCCGGCTCGCGCAGCGTTCAGGCGCAGGCCACCAGCCCGCTGACCGATTTTCTGGAGGCGCTCTGATGGCTACCTTTACCGATCGCTGGCGTCAGCTTAACTGGGACGATATTGGCTTACGCATCAACAGTAAAACCTCTGCGGACGTAGAGCGGGCGTTAACAGCCCGGCATTTGACCCGCGAGGATTTGATGGCCCTGCTTTCTCCGGCAGCCAGCGCGTACCTTGAACCGATGGCGCAGCGCGCGCAACGCCTCACCCGCCAGCGTTTCGGCAACACGGTGAGCTTTTACGTGCCGCTCTATCTTTCTAACCTGTGCGCCAACGACTGCACCTACTGTGGCTTCTCCATGAGCAACCGTATCAAGCGTAAAACGCTGGATGAGCATGAGATCGCCCGCGAGTGTGCGGCTATTCGTGAGATGGGTTTTGAACATCTCCTGCTGGTGACGGGTGAACATCAGGGCAAAGTGGGGATGGACTATTTTCGCCAGCATCTTCCGGCCATCCGCCGCGAATTTGCCTCGTTGCAAATGGAAGTGCAGCCTCTGTCGCAGGAGGAATATGCAGAGCTGAAAACCCTCGGGCTGGACGGCGTAATGGTATATCAGGAAACCTACCATGAGGCGACCTATGCCCGACATCACCTGAAAGGGAAGAAGCAGGATTTCATCTTCCGGCTGGAAACGCCGGACAGGCTGGGGCGCGCCGGTATCGATAAAATTGGGCTGGGCGCGCTTATCGGTCTGTCCGACAGCTGGCGGGTTGACTGCTATATGGTGGCGGAGCATCTGCTGTGGCTACAGCAGTACTACTGGCAAAGCCGCTATTCCATCTCATTCCCACGGCTGCGTCCGTGTACGGGAGGCATTGAACCCGCCTCGCTGATGGATGAGCGCCAGCTGGTGCAAACCCTGTGCGCATTTCGCCTGTTCGCGCCGGAAGTGGAATTGTCGCTCTCCACGCGTGAATCCCCCGCGTTTCGCGACCGCGCGATCCCTCTGGCGATCAACAACGTCAGCGCCTTTTCCAAAACGCAGCCGGGCGGTTACGCGGACGTTCGCCCGGAACTGGAACAGTTTGCACCGCACGACGGACGACGGCCCGACGCGGTGGCGGAAGCCCTGACTGCACAGGGGCTACAGCCCGTGTGGAAAGACTGGGACAGCTGGCTGGGAAGAGCTTCGCATTTGCGCTGAAACCGCCTGCAACAACGCGTAAAGGTTACGAGACGGCTCGTAAGATCAACGCCGGGCGATTGAGGAGATCTGCCCGGTTTTATTAGGATTAACCACGTCAGCAACGGACGCTGACCAGGGTGAAAATGCTTCTTCCTCGTTTCGCCCTGCCCTCCGCCTCTTAAACAAAATTTCAATTGATAAAATAAATACGTCGTTTCTTATCTACTCTTAAGATAAATCAACCCGTCGGAAATCGCTTTCTGTATAATTTACTACCAGCAATCTGACAGCGACTATGCTGAGGATATCGACAGACGCAACGCGTCTACCATCTGGATTGATGCACAACTCATGGCACTCCACAGTAAAAAGCTCTCTTTCACCCGACCAATTATGGTCAGCTTCGCGGGGATTCTGTTCAGTTTCGCGATAATCGCGATTCTGGTCATCCTTTCACAACGGAAGGATTTTATTGAGGATTATCATAAAATTAATGGTAACTTCACCCATAATCTGGCGGTGAACTATACCGAATCCATTCTGCGAGAAAACGACTATATTCTTGGTCGCGCTGCGATGTACTACGCCCGTGACGACAGAGTGAATCAGACGATAAATATCGATCCAGCACAGGGTTTGCAGATGTTAATGCATTTGCAGAACCTGATGCCGACGGTGTCGTCTATCTCTCTGGCGGACACCGAAGGGCACCATCTGCGCGCGCCGGAAGTACTGCCAACGGAGAAGAGTAGGTCGTTCGACGCACGAACACGCCCATGGTTTATCGGGCAAGCGGAAGCCAGCAACTTTCCTCACTATACCCGCCCCTATCTGGACTATTTCACCCAACATCCTACGGTCACCCTCTATAAACCGGTCATTTCACCGGAAGGCCGTCTGAAGGGCACGCTCGCTTTCCATCTTGATTTAACCTCCATGGGGTATACCCTGCGCCAGATGGTGGCACCGGTTCAGGGTGAGTTTTTTGTCGTGGAACGTGACGGCGCCGTTGTGCTGCATCCGGACACGGGGGCGCTCTTTAAGCAGTACGTAAGCGAAGCGCTGATGGACAAAATGACCAGCGGCGAAGGGCATCTTTTCGACCCCAAAAGTAAAACCTGGTATTACTACTACTCTTTCACCAATCCGGACTGGTTTGTGATTTATCGGGTCTCCGATGCCACGCTTTCCGTCATCACCCGGCATGAAACCACCGTCGTCGGCTGGGGATTTGCGCTGGCGGCAATCATCATCATTCTGTTCGGGCTCTACCTGCGCCATGCCTCGCGTTCTGTGCTGATGAACATTATCAACGCCATCAAAACCGGAGACGTCAATCAGGCGCCACGTCTTGAGGCGATGCTCAGCCATACCATTCGAACCAATAAGGAACGTGAGATGGCCTATGTCCGTCAGGCCACCCATGATGCGCTGACAGGCTGCAAGAACCGCCGTGCTTTCGACAACGATGTGGATGAGCTGCTGACCGCTCATCAACCCTTCGTTCTGGCGCTGGTCGATATCGATAACTTCAAATCTATTAACGACACCTGGGGCCACCTGAGCGGGGATATTGTTCTGCGCAGCGTGGCGCGCGAAGGTATTCAGATCATGCAGCCGCACCACGTTTCCGTTTACCGCTACGGTGGGGAAGAGTTCGGGGTGATCTTCCCGGCCGAGCTGATGAACTCCGCGCACGCGCTACTGGAAGCCTGGCGCACCGCCGTGGAAAAACGGACCTGGCGGGAAGAGAACCTGCGAGTAACCTTCAGCGCGGGGGTGGGAGAGTGGCACTTCGAACCGCTGGAACAATTTATCGGCAGCGTAGATGAAGCGCTGTATACCGCTAAACAACAGGGTAAAAACCGCATCGTAAGCACGGCCAGCCGATAATACCCTTCCTGAAATTCCGCCCGTTAAGACGGGCAGAATGCTTTCATGTATAAAATTGTAACCGGTTTCAGAAAAATGCCGATTTCTTTGTGATGCCTGACACACAATCGCGGTAAAGCGGTTGTTGAAGCGGTCTGCGCGGGATAATTATCAATAAACACATGTAGATCGAGGCTGACTATGAAGAACATCGTTTTATGCTGTGCAGCGGGAATGTCAACCAGCATGCTGGTTCAACGTATGAAAGATGCCGCGCAGAAAAAAGGAGTCGAAGTAACCATTAAAGCCGTTCCGGTCGCGGAGTTTAAAGATAACATCGCGACGGCTGATATCGTATTACTGGGGCCACAGGTTAAATACGAACAGGCAAAACTCCAGGCGCAGGCCGATCCGCTTGGAAAAAAGGTCGCGGTTATCGACATGATGGATTACGGCATGATGAAAGGTGATGCCGTACTGGAAAAAGCGCTCAAGCTGCTGGAGTCATAATGGAAGACTTAGAAACCACAATCATGGAGCTACTGGTCAATGCAGGTGCGGCGCGCAGTGCGGCCCTGACAGCGTTGCAGATGGCGCGAAAAGGTGACTTTGACGAAGCCGAGAAAGCGATGGAAGAGTCGCGTGAATATGTGAAACATGCGCATACGATCCAGACGCAGCTCATCGGTCTTGATGAAGGGACAGGTAAACTTCCGGTTAACCTGATCACCGTTCACTCTCAGGATCACCTGATGAACGCGATGGTCATTCAGGATCTGGCGGGCGATATGATTGAGCTTTATCGACGCATCCCGTTAGTGAATTGAAGACATACAGACGTAAAAAAACCCGCCGAGGCGGGTTTTTTATTGTCGGGTGGCGCTGCGCTTACCCGACCTGTGATTCATATGCCCGGTAATTTTACCTACCGGGCATCAACGATTACTCGTTGTCGGAACCGCCCAGACCTGCGTTCAGCAGTTCTGCAAGGCTCGCGGATGCATCTTCGGCAGTCACCTGCGGTGCAGCTGGCAGTTCGCCCGCTGCGCGACGACGCATACGATCCTGGTGGTACGCATAACCGGTACCGGCCGGGATCAGACGACCCACGATAACGTTCTCTTTCAGACCGCGCAGTTCATCACGTTTACCTGCAACAGCCGCTTCGGTCAGGACACGAGTGGTTTCCTGGAACGATGCAGCAGAGATGAAGGACTCGGTTGCCAGAGACGCTTTGGTGATACCCAGCAGATCGCGTGCAAAGGTCGCACCGATTTTGCCGTTCGCTTCCAGATCGCGGTTAGCGATCTTAACGCGTGAGTATTCAACCTGCTCGCCTTCCAGGAAGTCGGAGCTGCCCGCGTTTTCGATGGTTGCTTTACGCAGCATCTGACGAACGATAACTTCGATGTGCTTATCGTTAATCTTAACGCCCTGCAGACGGTATACGTCCTGTACTTCGTTAACAATGTAACGAGTAACAGCATGCACACCACGCAGACGCAGGATGTCGTGCGGCGCTTCTGGACCATCGGAGACCACGTCACCACGTTCCACGCGTTCACCTTCGAACACGTTGAGCTGACGCCACTTAGGAATCATCTCTTCGTACGGCTCGCTGCCATCTACTGGCGTGATAACCAGACGGCGCTTACCTTTGGTCTCTTTACCGAAGGAGATGATACCGCTGATTTCAGCCAGGATAGCAGGCTCTTTCGGACGACGTGCTTCGAACAGGTCCGCAACGCGTGGCAGACCACCGGTGATGTCCTTGGTACCGCCGGATTCCTGAGGAATACGCGCCAGGGTGTCACCAGAGCTGATCTGTACGCCATCTTCCAGCTGTACAATCGCTTTACCCGGCAGGAAGTACTGCGCAGGCATATCGGTGCCAGGGATCAGAACGTCGTTACCCTGAGCATCAACGATTTTCAGTGCAGGACGCAGATCTTTACCACCGGTAGTACGTTCAGCAGAATCCAGAACCACCAGAGAAGACAGACCGGTCAGCTCGTCGGTCTGACGAGTAATGGTCTGGCCGTCGATCATGTCAGTGAAGCGGATGAAACCACTTACTTCGGTGATAACCGGCATGGTGTGTGGATCCCAGTTTGCTACGGTTTCGCCGCCGGCAACCTGCTCGCCATCACCTTTCGCCATAACCGCACCGTAAGGCACTTTATAGCTCTCTTTGGTACGACCGAATTCGTCGATCAGCTTCAGCTCGGTGTTACGAGAAGTCACAACCAGCTTGCCTGCGGAGTTAACAACAGACTTCGCGTTGCTGAGCTTGATGCTACCTTTGTTTTTCACCTGGATGCTGGATTCAGCAGCCGCACGAGATGCCGCACCACCGATGTGGAACGTACGCATCGTCAGCTGTGTACCCGGCTCACCGATGGACTGTGCTGCGATAACGCCGATAGCCTCACCTTTGTTGATGATGTGGCCACGCGCCAGGTCACGACCGTAGCAGTGCGCACACACACCAAAGTCGGTGTCACAGGATACAACGGAACGCACTTTCACAGAGTCAACAGAGTTCGCTTCCAGCAGGTCACACCACTGTTCGTGCAGCAGAGTGTTGCGTGGAACCAGAATGTCTGCGGTGCCCGGCTTCAGGATGTCTTCCGCGGTCACACGACCCAGTACGCGATCGCGCAGCGGCTCTTTAACATCACCACCCTCGATAACCGGGGTCATGGTGATACCTTCGAGGGTGCCACAATCGTCTTCGGTGACGACCAGATCCTGCGCAACGTCAACCAGACGACGCGTCAGATAACCGGAGTTCGCCGTTTTCAGTGCGGTATCCGCCAGACCTTTACGCGCACCGTGCGTGGAGATGAAGTACTGGAGTACGTTCAGACCTTCACGGAAGTTCGCGGTGATTGGCGTTTCGATGATGGAGCCATCTGGCTTCGCCATCAGACCACGCATACCTGCCAACTGACGAATCTGTGCCGCAGAACCACGCGCACCGGAGTCGGCCATCATGTAGATGCTGTTGAAGGAGACCTGCTGCTCTTCTACGCCGTCACGGTTAATCACGGTTTCGGTTTGCAGGTTATCCATCATCGCTTTGGATACACGATCGTTCGCCGCAGCCCAGATATCGATAACTTTGTTGTAACGTTCGCCTGCGGTTACCAGACCAGACTGGAACTGCTCCTGGATCTCAGCAACTTCAGCTTCCGCTTCAGAGATGATCTCGTGTTTCTTCTCTGGGATGACCATGTCATCAATACCAACAGATGCACCTGAACGCGCTGCATAAGCAAAGCCGGTGTACATTGTCTGGTCAGCGAAGATAACGGTCGGCTTCAGGCCCAGAATGCGGTAACAGGTGTTCAGCATTTTGGAGATCGCTTTCTTGCCCAGCGCCTGGTTGACGATGGAGAAAGGCAGACCTTTCGGTACGATCATCCACAGAATCGCACGGCCAACGGTCGTGTCTTTCAGGCTGGTAATCGCCACGAATTCGCCGTTTTCATCTTTTTCGTATTCGGTGATACGCACTTTAACGCGCGCATGCAGAGAGGCCAGGCCAGCGCGATAAATACGCTCAGCTTCTTTCGGGCCAGTCAGCACCATGCCTTCGCCTTTGGCGTTAACACAGTCACGGGTCATATAGTACAGACCCAATACAACGTCCTGAGAAGGAACGATGATAGGTTCACCGTTCGCTGGAGACAGGATGTTGTTGGTAGACATCATCAGCGCACGCGCTTCGAGCTGGGCTTCCAGCGTCAGCGGTACGTGAACAGCCATCTGGTCACCATCGAAGTCGGCGTTATAGGCCGCACAAACCAGCGGGTGCAGTTGGATCGCTTTACCTTCGATCAGGACTGGCTCAAATGCCTGGATACCCAAACGGTGCAGAGTTGGTGCACGGTTCAGCAGTACCGGGTGTTCGCGGATTACTTCGTCCAGGATATCCCAAACGACAGCTTCTTCACGCTCAACCATTTTCTTAGCGGCTTTGATGGTGGTGGCCAGGCCACGCAGTTCCAGCTTGCCGTAGATGAACGGTTTGAACAGCTCCAGAGCCATTTTCTTCGGCAGACCGCACTGATGCAGACGCAGGTATGGACCTACGGTGATTACAGAACGACCGGAGTAGTCAACACGCTTACCGAGCAGGTTCTGACGGAAACGACCCTGCTTACCTTTGATCATGTCGGCCAAAGATTTCAGAGGACGTTTGTTAGAACCGGTGATCGCACGACCGCGACGACCGTTATCCAGCAGGGCATCTACCGCTTCCTGCAGCATACGTTTTTCGTTGCGTACGATGATGTCCGGCGCAGCCAGATCCAGCAGACGTTTCAGACGGTTGTTACGGTTGATCACGCGACGGTACAGATCGTTCAGATCCGACGTTGCGAAACGACCACCATCCAGCGGAACCAGCGGACGCAGATCTGGCGGCAGAACCGGCAGAACGGTCAGGATCATCCACTCTGGTTTGTTACCAGACTGTACGAACGCTTCCAGCAGTTTGATACGCTTGGTCAGCTTTTTACGCTTGGTTTCGGAGTTGGTTTCGTTCAGCTCTTCGCGCAGAGTTTCACACTCTTGCTCCAGATCCATGCTCTTCAGCAGGGCCTGGATAGCTTCCGCACCCATCTTCGCGTCGAATTCGTCACCGAACTCTTCCAGCGCGTCCAGATACTGTTCTTCGGTCAGGATCTGGTTACGTTCCAGATTCGTCATCCCGCCTTCGATCACAACATAAGATTCGAAGTACAGAACACGTTCGATATCGCGCAGCGGCATATCCAGCAGCAGGCCGATACGGGACGGCAGAGATTTCAGGAACCAGATGTGAGCAGTTGGAGACGCCAGCTCAATGTGGCCCATACGCTCACGGCGTACTTTGGTCTGGGTCACTTCAACGCCGCACTTCTCACAGATCACACCACGGTGTTTCAGGCGCTTGTACTTACCGCACAGGCACTCGTAGTCTTTTACTGGCCCGAAAATACGCGCGCAGAAAAGGCCGTCACGCTCAGGTTTGAACGTACGGTAGTTGATGGTTTCCGGCTTTTTAACTTCACCAAAAGACCATGAACGGATCATGTCTGGCGAAGCCAGAGCAATTTTGATCGCATCAAACTCTTCGGTTTTAGTCTGCGCTTTCAGAAACTTTAATAAATCTTTCACGGATTTGCTCCCGTCGGAGTTAGCACAATCTGGTGTCGGGGGTTAACCCGACACCAGTGACCTGTTTGAGCGAGAATTACTCGTCTTCCAGTTCGATGTTGATACCCAGCGAACGAATCTCTTTCAACAGTACGTTGAAGGATTCTGGCATGCCCGGTTCCATCTGATGGTTGCCGTCTACGATGTTCTTATACATCTTAGTACGACCATTCACGTCATCAGACTTAACGGTGAGCATTTCCTGCAGGGTGTATGCTGCGCCGTATGCTTCCAGCGCCCACACTTCCATCTCCCCGAAGCGCTGACCACCGAACTGAGCCTTACCACCCAGCGGCTGCTGAGTAACCAGGCTGTAAGAACCGGTAGAACGAGCGTGCATCTTGTCGTCGACCAGGTGGTTCAGTTTCAGCATGTACATGTAACCTACGGTTACCGGACGCTCGAACTGTTCACCGGTACGGCCGTCAAACAGCGTAATCTGACCAGACGTTGGCAGACCACCCAGTTGCAGCAGCTCTTTAATTTCAGCTTCTTTTGCACCGTCGAATACCGGCGTTGCAATTGGCATACCCTTACGCAGGTTTTCCGCCAGACGCAGAACTTCATCATCGCTGAAGGTGTTTAGGTCGACTTTCTGACGCACGTCGGTACCCAGATCGTAGGCACGCTGGATGAACTCGCGCAGTTTCGCGACTTCTTCCTGCTGCTTCAGCATGGCGTTAATCTTGTCGCCGATACCTTTCGCAGCCATACCCAGGTGGGTTTCCAGGATCTGACCGATGTTCATACGAGACGGTACACCCAGTGGGTTCAGTACGATATCTACCGGCGTACCGTTAGCATCGTGCGGCATATCTTCGATCGGGTTGATCTTAGAGATAACACCCTTGTTACCGTGACGACCTGCCATCTTGTCACCAGGCTGGATCTGACGTTTAACAGCCAGATACACCTTAACAATCTTCAGCACGCCTGGTGCCAGATCGTCGCCCTGAGTGATTTTGCGGCGTTTCGCTTCGAGTTTTTTCTCGAACTCGTGTTTCAGTTCGTCATACTGCTCAGCCAGCTGTTCCAGCTGATTCTGTTTCTCTTCGTCGGTCAGGCCCAGCTCCAGCCAGCGATCGCGTGGCAGTTTGTCGAGCTTCTCAGCTTCAACGCCACCGGCAACCAGCACCGCATAGATACGGCTGAACAGACCCGCTTCGAGGATTTGCAGTTCTTCAGACAGGTCTTTCTTAGCCTGTTTGAGCTGCATCTCTTCGATTTCCAGCGCACGCTTATCTTTCTCAACGCCGTCACGAGTGAAGACCTGAACGTCGATAACCGTACCGGAAACACCGTTTGGTACGCGCAGAGAAGAGTCTTTAACGTCAGACGCTTTCTCACCGAAGATAGCACGCAGCAGTTTCTCTTCTGGCGTCAGCTGGGTTTCGCCTTTCGGTGTAACCTTACCAACCAGAATGTCGCCGCCGGTCACTTCCGCGCCGATGTAAACAATACCGGATTCATCCAGTTTAGAGAGCGCAGCTTCACCCACGTTAGGGATGTCGGCAGTGATCTCTTCTGGCCCCAGCTTGGTGTCACGGGACACACAGGCCAGTTCCTGAATGTGGATGGTGGTGAAACGATCTTCCTGAACCACACGCTCGGAGACGAGGATGGAGTCTTCGAAGTTGTAACCGTTCCACGGCATGAACGCTACGCGCATGTTCTGACCGAGCGCCAGTTCACCGAGGTCGGTGGACGGACCGTCTGCCAGCACGTCGCCGCGCTCAACTGGCTCACCCAGAGATACGCAAGGCATCTGGTTGATACAGGTGTTCTGGTTAGAACGGGTGTATTTGGTCAGGTTGTAGATGTCGATACCCGCTTCGCCCGGATACATCTCGTCTTCGTTAACTTTGATAACGATGCGGGATGCGTCAACGTACTGAACGGTACCGCCACGCTTAGCAACTGCTGTAACACCGGAGTCAACGGCAACAGCACGTTCCATACCGGTACCAACCAGCGGCTTATCAGCACGCAGAGTTGGAACGGCCTGACGTTGCATGTTCGCACCCATCAATGCACGGTTGGCGTCATCGTGTTCCAGGAACGGGATCAGGGACGCACCGACGGATACCACCTGTTGGGTGGATACGTCCATGTAGTCAACCTGGTCGCGGCTGAACAGGCTGGATTCGCCTTTGCTACGGCAGGTAACCAGATCTTCTACAAAGTGGCCTTCGTCATCCAGGTTGGAGTTCGCCTGAGCGATAACGTAGTTGCCTTCTTCGATAGCAGACAGGTAATGAATTTCGTCGGTAACCACACCGTCGGTCACTTTACGATACGGGGTCTCAAGGAAACCGTATTCGTTTGTCTGTGCGTACACGGACAGGGAGTTGATCAGACCGATGTTTGGACCTTCAGGCGTTTCGATTGGACATACGCGACCGTAGTGAGTCGGGTGTACGTCTCGAACTTCAAAGCCTGCACGTTCACGGGTCAGACCGCCTGGGCCGAGTGCAGAGATACGACGTTTGTGCGTGATCTCAGACAGCGGGTTGTTCTGGTCCATGAACTGAGACAGCTGGCTGGAACCGAAGAACTCTTTCACTGCCGCAGAAATCGGCTTGGCGTTGATCATATCCTGAGGCATCAGGGTATCCAGATCGCCCAGAGACAGACGCTCTTTCACCGCACGCTCTACACGAACCAGGCCAACGCGGAACTGGTTTTCCGCCATTTCGCCTACGGAACGGATACGACGGTTGCCAAGGTGGTCGATATCATCGACTTCGCCTTTACCGTTACGGATATCGATGAGCTTCTTCATCACTTCAATGATGTCGTCTTTGCTCAGGATACCGGAACCTTCGATTTCGTCGCGCAGCAGAGAACGGTTGAACTTCATACGACCTACCGCGGACAGATCGTAGCGGTCTTCGGAGAAGAACAGGTTCTCGAACAGGCTTTCAGCCGCTTCGCGAGTTGGTGGCTCACCAGGACGCATCATGCGGTAGATTTCAACCAGCGCGCTCAGACGATCGTTGGTTGGGTCGACGCGTACAGTCTCAGAGATGTACGGACCGTGGTCCAGATCGTTGGTGAACAGCGTTTCGATACGTTTGTGGCCAGACTGGCTCAGCTTAGCCAGCAGATCCAGGCTCAGCTCCATGTTCGCCGGGCAGATCAGCTCGCCAGTTGATTCATCAACGTAATCTTTCGCGGCTACTTTTCCTGCAATGTATTCAACCGGAACTTCGATGTGTTTGATATCATCTTTTTCCAGCTGGCGGATGTGGCGCGCGGTGATACGGCGACCTTTTTCCACATACACTTTGCCGTCGGCTTCGATGTCGAACGACGCGGTCTCACCACGCAGACGTTCCGGCACCAACTCCATCTGCAACTTGTTGTCGCGGATTTCAAAGATCACTTTCTCAAAGAACAGGTCCAGGATCTGCTCAGTGGTATAGTTCAGTGCACGCAGAATGATGGTTGCAGGCAGCTTACGACGACGGTCGATACGGACAAACAGGTTGTCTTTTGGATCGAATTCGAAGTCCAGCCATGAACCACGGTAAGGAATGATGCGTGCGTTATACAGTACTTTACCGGAAGAGTGCGTTTTACCTTTATCGCTGTCGAAGAAGACGCCCGGGCTACGGTGCAGCTGGGAAACGATAACACGCTCAGTACCGTTGATAACGAAAGTACCGTTGTCCGTCATGAGTGGAATTTCACCCATGTAGACTTCTTGTTCTTTAATGTCTTTTACGGTGCCTTCCGGCGCTTCGCGCTCGTAGATCACCAGACGCAGTTTTACGCGCAGCGGTGCGGAATAGGTCACGCCACGGATCTGACATTCCTGAACGTCAAACACCGGTTCGCCAAGGCGGTAGCTGACGTACTGCAGCTCGGAATTACCGCTGTAGCTCTGAATCGGGAACACGGAACGGAAGGCTGCTTCCAGGCCGTACTGCCCTTCAGGATCTTGCTCGATAAACTTCTGGAACGAGTCAAGCTGGATAGAAAGGAGATATGGAATGTCCAGAACTTGTGGACGTTTACCAAAATCCTTACGAATACGTTTTTTCTCGGTATAGGAGTAAACCATAGGGTTCCTCAGCTCGCTGACAAGTCGACCCATCTGTCCGACGAAGGGACAGTTTGTGCAACACCATTTTGTGGACCGGAAAATTGAATACTTTCCGCAATACCTGTTGCTATCACGCTTAAACCATTTCATTGCGATTTACACAGAGCGAGCACCCTGTCGCAGTATATTAAGTCGTCGATAGAAACAAGCATTGTCAGGACAACCAGCAGTCAAACAGTGTGAAATGCTGCTGATGCCTTACAGCGCAAAAAGGCTGGTGACTAAAAAGTCACCAGCCATCAGCCTAATTACTTAGGCTGCAACCAGAAAAGTTGGCTTATTTAACTTCAACTTCAGCGCCAGCTTCTTCCAGAGATTTTTTCAGTGCTTCTGCGTCGTCTTTGCTCACGCCTTCTTTCAGCGCAGCTGGAGCAGATTCTACCAGGTCTTTAGCTTCTTTCAGACCCAGGCCAGTTGCGCCACGTACTGCTTTGATTACAGCAACTTTGTTCGCGCCAGCAGCTTTCAGAATTACGTCGAATTCAGTTTTTTCTTCAGCAGCTTCAGCCGGGCCCGCAGCTACAGCTACAGCAGCAGCAGCAGAAACACCGAATTTTTCTTCCATTGCAGAAACCAGCTCTACAACGTCCATTACGGACATAGCTGCTACTGCTTCAATGATTTGATCTTTAGTGATAGACATTTAAATTGTTCCTGAAAATCAGAATAAGTTTATACGTAAGCAAATGCTTTATAAAGATAACTGCGATTAAGCAGCTTCTTTCGCATCGCGTACAGCAGCCAGAGTGCGAACCA
>OKJV01000166.1_pt1 | contig 38162 bp, 34 predicted proteins | sample 1612551 | NCBI WGS metagenome assembly OKJV01 (sample SAMN04436805, study PRJEB24849) | human gut metagenome | biome: human gut; feature: NICU; material: stool | host: Homo sapiens | place: USA: Saint Louis, MO | collected 2011-05-05 | reverse complement strand
ATGTTAAGTCTTTAAAAAAACTTTCTATTTTCTTCCCCTTTCGCCGAGAGATTTAGTATACTAAAAGAAGAAATTTTAGAGAAAGTTGGATTTTTATGTTGATACTTGGTTTAGCCAGTACTGAAACAGTCGATTCTTCTGCTCCTGATTTAGCAGAAGCGACCGTAAAAAAAGTGAGCGCGCTACAACGCTTTTGGAACAATATTAATTGGGATGCCATTGTCGCTACCTTAATTGAAAAAAGTTTATCAATTTTATTTTTAATTTTTCTATTTTTTATCATTCAGCGAATCGGGAAATATTTAATTGATCGCACCTATGCAAATTATAGTAAAAAGCAACATTTTAGTGAAAGCCGTTTAAAAACGTTACACACTTTAATTATTAATGCATTTCAATATACGCTGTTCTTTTTCTTCATCTATTCTCTTTTGACCATTGTCGGTGTGCCTGTTGGCTCATTATTAGCCGGAGCGGGAATTGCCGGTGTTGCCATTGGTTTAGGGGCTCAAGGATTCATGAATGACTTAATTACCGGATTTTTCATTATTTTAGAACAACAAATGGATGTAGGCGATTATATTCGCTTATTGGCGTTAAATATTGAAGGAACTGTTACTTCTGTCGGATTACGAACCACTCAAATTAAAGCGGTTGATGGAACTGTTCATTTTATTCCAAACCGAAACATCACCACAATCAGTAACCTGTCTCGTGCCAATATGCAAGTGTTAATTGATGTCCGCATCAATCCTGAAGAAGGTTATGAAAAAATTTGTGAAGTGATTACAGAAGTCAATGAAACGTTAAAAGAAAAGTATATCGAAAGTATTCAAACTGGGCCAGATATTTTTGGTATGGTCGATTTAGGCAATGGCAACTTTGCGGTACGAACGACCATGTATGTACTAAACGGCAAACAATTTGCGGTCAAAGAAGAATTTCTAGCTCAATATATCAAAGCATTAACAGAGGCCGGCTTTACGATTCCCAATACGCCCATTATTGCAAAATAAAAAACAGCCACCAGATACTTATTAGTTATCTGGTGGCTGTTTTTCTAATTGTCCAATGATTTTAAAAACCCACTAACTGCCTCCACTCCAAACAATAACGCCTCTTCGTTCGGTTCAAACTTGGCAGAATGAAGGCTATAAGGACTTGCCACGCCTAACCAAAACATCGTGCCTGGGACTTTAGACAATAGATAGCCAAAATCTTCACCTGTCATTGCAACCGGTGCTTGTTGAAATTGAACTGTTGCTTGTTTGCTCATGTATTCAATCAAATTCGTGGTACATGCTGGCTCATTCACTACAGGTAAATACCCTTTTTGATCAAGATGAACAGTTACTTCACATTGAAAAGATTGCGCAATACCTTCACTAATTTCGCGAATTCTTCGCTGCGTTTGCTCATTAGTTTCTGCTGTCAATGTGCGAATTGTACCAGATAAAGTTGCTTCTTCGGCAATCACATTGCAGGCAGTCCCTGCATGAAAAGTCCCAAAGGTAACGACTGCCCCAACCACAGGATCAACATTTCGACTAACGATCGTTTGCGCTTGCTGAATTAAATTGGTGGCCGCCAAGACCATATCATTTGCTTGATGTGGAAAAGCCGCATGGCCACCTTTTCCTTTTAAGGTAATGTTCACTTCACAAGTGGCAGCAAACAATGTCCCTACTCTGGTACTAATAGTTCCGACTGGCAAATCAGGATTAACATGAAGCGCATAAAATTCATCAGGTAACCACTCACCAAACGCATGGTCTTCATACATCAACATCCCCCCTGCTTCATTTTCTTCAGCAGGTTGAAATAAAAATAAAAAGTTATTGTCTGGTTGCTGTTGACTTAATTCTTTCAAAACCCCTAAACCGATTGTCATGTGAAAATCGTGCCCACAGGCATGCATAAACCCTGGTCGTTTTGATTGAAAAGCAGAAACCACTTCCTCTTGAATAGGCAAACCATCAATATCAGCACGCCAGCCGATGGTTTTCTGAGGATTTTTGCCTTCTATGAAGACTAAAATCCCCGTTTGCCATGTTCGAACTTGCAGATAAGGTTGCTTCATTTTATCAATTTCATTAAGTAAAAAGGCTTGTGTTTCCTTTTCTTCTAAACCGATTTCAGGTATTTGATGTAGTTGCCGTCTAATCGCAATTAATTCTTCTTGCTCCACAAAAGCCACTCCTTCATTTTTTGGGTAATCGAAAGCCGCCATGAAGAAGTTTCTTCATCGCGACTGACTAATTTATTTTTAGAGTTTACGTAATTCTTCTAAAATCTCTGTTTTACTCTTGGTTTTATCATCAATTTGTTTAATTACTTTTGCTGGCACGCCTGCAACAACGGTATGCGCTGGAACGTCTTCCACAACTACTGCCCCAGCAGCCACAACGGCACCTTCACCAACACGAACCCCTTCTAGTACGACCGCATTCGCTCCAATGACAACCTCGTTTTCAATAACCACAGGTGCGGCACTTGGTGGTTCAATGACACCAGCTAAAACCGTTCCTGCGCCAATATGACAATGCTTCCCTACAGTTGCACGACCGCCCAAAACAGCGCCCATATCAATCATAGTCCCTGCACCAACGACGGCGCCAATATTTAGAATAGCCCCCATCATAATCACCGCTTGATCGCCAATTTCAACTTTTTCGCGAATCAAAGCACCTGGTTCAATCCGAGCATTAATGTCTTTCAGATCAAGAAAAGGAATTGCTGAGTTACGTGCATCGTTTTCTACAACATAATCCTCAATTTTTTCTTTGTTTGCTTCTAAAAAAGGTTTTACGTCAGCCCAATCGCCAAACAATGTCCCAGTTTTACAATTATTAAAGACCTTAATTGTTTCCGGAAACGTGACTTCTTTTAATTGCCCTTTCAGTGTTACTTTAACAGGCGTTTGCTTTTTGGCATCGCCAATATACTGAATAATCTCATATGCGTCCAATCACAGCACTCCTTTACTTCGTGTTATCATACAGAATAACGCATTTATGAGAAAAAAGTAAAGAGTTTCTTGCGTTTTATTTAAATTACTTTCATTTCTTCTTCTGATTTAGGCAGAACAAGATGATGTTTTTCTAATTCATGCGCCATATGATTGACCGCTTTTAAAATTTCTTTGCGTGTAATGATACCTTTAAAGCGTTGATTATCATCAACCACTGGTAAAAAAGAAGCATCTACTAATAAATGTAACACTTCTTCTAAATCCCACGATTCACCAATTACAGGAACATTGACTTCCATTACATCGGCCACAGTAAATTCATTCAATTTTTCAAAATCCACTGAAGTCAAATCAAACATTTTATCTACAACGTCTGTCAAGCCGATTAAGCCAACAAAGCGATCTCCCTTATCTAACACAGGAATCTTGGAATAGCGAACTTGCGATAAGACTAATGCCGCGTGACTTAACGGATTTAAACACATTACATTGGCGACATTTTCGGCGGGTACTAAAAACGTTTCTTGTTTTTCTAATAATAATTCTTTTACAGCAGTCCCTATCATGATTGGGTTGCCTCCATTTCTAATTCTTTAACACGTAACTTATTGTACCTAATTCTGCGGAAAAAGTCTTGGAATTCGCAAATTCTTCATAACTTAACAAACGAAAATTAACGTTTTGTTCTATTCTCCCCAAAAAAAGAGAACGCTTTCTTAAAAAAATAAAAACTTAGTTGTCCCATAACAGACAACTAAGTTTTTATAAAAGACCAATTAATCAGTCAATTATCCTTCTTTTTCACACGTTTCATCACAGCCATCACTGACCATAATAAGCGGAAATCCCATGTTTTCTAAGATAGTGTTTATCCAATAAAAAATGATCAATTGGTTCAACAGCTGGATTAATTATTTCCGTCAAACGTGCCATTGAACAGATTTCATCTAAAATCAAGCTGTTTTCAACTGCTTTTTCCGGAGTCATTCCCCAAGTAAATGGGCCATGTCCATAAACTAGCACTCCTGGAACTGCTAAAGGATCTAGTTCTTGTTCATGAAATGTTTCAACAATGACTTTGCCAGTCTCTTCTTCATAGTTTTCTTTAATTTCACTTTCAGAGAGCGCTCTTGTGCAAGGTACAGCGCCATAAAAAGCATCCGCATGGGTGTACCGTAAGGAGGTAAGGCTCGCCCTGCTTGAGCCCACGTAACACTATTCAGGGAGTGCGTGTGCGCAATCGCTCCAATTTCTGGCATTTTTTGATAAAGATAAAGATGCGTGGGTAAATCAGAAGACGGCTTTAATGCATTGGTTTCCTATAGTTGTCCGTTTAAATCAGTCACTACCATCTGTTCCTTGGACATTTCTTGATACTTGACGCCGCTTGGTTTAATTACGATAATCCCTAATGACCGATTGATTTCACTAACATTGCCCCACGTTAATTTGACTAAGCCCAGTTTTGGCAAAGCCAGATTCGCTTCATAAACACGTTGTTTCATTGCTTGGATGATCGCTTTATTGTTCATAATAACCCACCTCTGCTAATTTGGGATAGAGATACTGCTGCGCGGCTTGAATTTTTTCTTGAAAATTCAAATCCGTTTCATTCCACATTTCAATTAAAAAAGGACCACTATAGTTTAAACGCTTGAGTGTTTTCAATAAGCCTGTAAAATCAACACAGCCTTCTCCAAAAGTAACTTCCCGAAACTTCCCTTCAAATGTGTCTGTTACAGCGAAGGTATCTTTTAAGTGAATAGCAGCGATTTCAGCAATTCCCTTTTCAAGCTCAACCGCCGGATTATTTTCCGGCCAAGCAGACAAATTACCTAAATCAGGATAGACATGCAAAAAAGGAGACGGAATTTGTTCCTTAATTTCTAGAAATTTTTGTATGCTATTCATAAAAGGGTCATCCATAATCTCAACAGCCAGAATGACACCGTATTGTGCAGCTTCCTCAACGCCCTTTTTCAGACCTTGAAGAAAAAATTCCCTTGTTTCGGCAGTTTTTTCTTCGTAAAAGACGTCATAGCCAGCTATTTGAATTACCCGTATGTTTAATTGATGAGCCAAACGAATCGCTTGAGATAAAATTTTCCGTCCTTTTTCACGTGTTTCTTTATTTAAAGAGCCTAAAGGGAACCGCCGATGACCACTTAAACACAAAGAATGGATAAAAAAATCTTCTTTCACCATTAATTGAGAAAGTTCTTGTAACTGGCTTGGTGTCCAAGCCAATCGTGCTAAACGTTCATCGGATTCATCAATTGACATTTCTAAAAAATCAAACCCTAACTTTTTGGCCCATGTTAATCGTTCTGCCCAAGTTAAATTTTGCGGGAGTGCTTTTTCATACAGTCCAATTCGTGCCATTTTATCACTTCCAAATCTGATCGATTTTTTTTTGAAAATCTTTGGCTGCTTGTTCAGGATTTTTTGATTCAGTAATCCCACGGCCCGCAATAAATGTTGCAACTGCCATTGTTTGAAACAATTCAAGCGTTTCGACAGTTAAACCACCTGTGACGGACACTTCAAAGCCTAAGTCAATTAGTTCTTGAACTTTATTCAAATCTTTTTCTCCCCAGCTGCCGCCAGCTAAAAGAGCATCTCTACTTTGATGATAAATCACCTGATTAATCCCTAATTCTCGCCATTGTCGAGCTTGGTGCATTGTCCAATTTCCATATAGTTCTACTTGTAATTCTCGGACTTCTTTTTGAGCTGCAGCCATCGTTGGTAAGGTGGCGCAACAAATGACCGTCATGAAATCAGCGCCTGCTTGTGCGACATTACGAGCAACTGTACCGCCCGCATCAGCACATTTTGTATCAGCAACAATCGTTTTATTAGGAAACATGCGTTTTAAACAACGAATTGCTTTTTGGCCTTCTTGTAAACACAAAATAGTGCCAACTTCGATAATATCGACAATTTCTCCGACTTTCATACAATCTGCTAAAGCGTCTTCTAAGCTATTATGATCTAAAGCGATTTGTAAGTTTGGTCTTTTCATCTTTCCCATCCTTTTATTCAGATTTTTGATAACGATCTGAAGCCATATATTTTTCTTGAATTTCTTTTGCAGACATTACATTTTTAATGCCCATCACTGTGACTCCACGTTTTTCTGCTTGCTGAAACATTTGTAAAAAATTGACTGGAGTAAAAACAACGTCGTATTGGCTAGCAGAGCTTTTTCCTTCTGAAATGGCGCAATGATGAATTTTTGTAATCGGTACACCTAGTTCTTTCATTGCTTTTTCAACACTCCGCATCATCATTAGACTCGTGCCAGAACCATTGGCACAGGAAACAAGTATTCTCATTTTAAATTCCTCCTTTAATTCTCTTGAAATTTTTTAGCATATTGTTCATAATCATTGACAATCATAAAGTAACCTTCTGGATTTCTCCGATACTGAAGTTGCGGAATTATTAGTAACCCAATCACCACCACTGCTACGCCAACATAGCCTAGAACTTTCATAATGATTGTAAATAACGGCCAAGCTGTTGCCCAATCGAACATACCCAAATAACCGCCATATTGAGATAATCCAATCCATGTAGCAAATAAAGCTGAGCCACCTACTTGGATTAAACCTGAAAGGAAGGGGAATAAACAAGCAGCTTTTACTCCGCCACGATTATTTGCATAAACAGCTATGACAGCGTTATCAAAAAACAATGGGATAAAACCCGCAATAACGATTGTCGGAGACTTTAATAGAATCAGTAAGCCAATCATTAAAAACTGGCCTAATGCGCCAAAGAGAAACCCAATTGTTACTGCGTTGGGCGAGCCAAACCCGAAAGTCGCTGCTACATCAATCCCAGGAACAGCGCCTGGTAAAATGGTATTTGAAATCCCTTGGAATGACTGCGTCAACTCGTCGACAAAGGTTCTAACGCCTAATTGTAAGATAGCTAAATAGACAGCAAAATTTAATGAAGTGGTCATGATATAAAAGAAGAAACTCTGCCCTTCTTGCATAAATTTAGCTTGAATTAAATAATCTTGTCCCAAAACAAGCAAGATAATGCCAAAGAAAAAGAGCATCAAAATGGACGTAGCAACCATATTTTCATTAAAAATGGATAGAAATCCTGGTAATTCAATATCTTCCAATTTTTTATCGGCCTTCTCTGAACGATGTTTCTTTTGATCACGTTTTTTCAACCATTCTGCTAATTTTGCAAAAATAAATATGCCAAACATTTGTTGATGGGCTACCGCAAAACCAGCACCTTCTGTTAATTCCTGCGTAATCCCTACCGTTAAATTTGAAGCAACTGCCCAATAACACCCAAGAATTAAGCCCATAAAAATTAGTACTTCGATTCTACCTAAGTTAGGAAAACAAAAGAGTAAAATCCAGAAAGCGGTAGCTGCTTGTTGAATCTGAACATTCCCTGTTGTAAAAACGGCTCTCAATTTTGTATATTTTTGAAAACGAACCAACAAAATATTCATAATAAATGCGATCAATAACAAAATCATCACATCACCAAAGGTTCGTCCAAAGGTTTTCATCAATCCAGCATCGACTGCATTTTGCCCGAAATATGGATCGGTAACCATTGCCTGTAAATTAAATCGCTCTTTCAAGCCTACTAGAATAGGGCGAAAATTATTAACCAAACCACCAGAACCAACACTCAAAATAAAATAACCAACTGTCGCTTTCAGAAAACCTGCTAAACATTCATAAAAGGGCCTCCGTAACAAGAGATAACCTAATAACACGATGAAACCAATCAAATATGCTGGCTGTGTTAAAACGTTCGTAGCAAAATAAGTCCAACTATTTAACAAGAACTCCCCCATTGATTTTTCCCCCTATAATTGATATTTCTCCATAACTTCTTTAAAATCCATTGGCGTATTTGTTTCTAACAAGTCAGCAATCACGCCATCCGTCATCAATAAATCCATCAATTGCTGAATATTTTCAAGATGTTCGGCGGGATTTTGGGCTGCCAATGTAAAAAATAATGTTGCTGTTTTTGCTTCTTGATCGCCAGCAAAAGTGACTGCTTGCTTAAATTTTGTAAAAAAAATGGCCGTTCCAAAAACGCCTGCGCTTTCCTCTGATGAATGTGGCATGGCTACTTCAGGAGCAATGATGATATAAGGTCCAAACGTTTCGACACACTGGATAATCTCATCGACGTAACTCTGATCGATGATGTGTTTTTGGAGTAAAATCAAACAACTTTCCTGAATCGCCTCTTGCCAACTAACCGGTTCTTTATCAGGGTAATGAATAAGCTCTTGCTCCCAAAAATAAGTTAACATTGTACATCCAGCCTTTCTTACAAGAATGAAGGAAATGGTGTATCATTTTCTTTAACAAAAACATCATCAAAGCCACGATCAAAGTTAAATTCTAAGTTGTCTTTGTCATCTGGATAAACAAATTTGCCACCCACTTGCCAAATATATGGTTTAAATTGATAATGTAAACGATTTTTTTTAAATTTCCATGATTTCTTTTGGATCCGCCATAAAATTAGACCAAATATCATAATGAACAGGAATGACTACTTTCGCATTTAAAGATTCTGCCATTCTCAACATATCAACAGAAGTTATTTTATCTGTGATACCGCGAGGATTTTCGCCATATGCTCCTAAGCAAACATCAATTGCATATTGATTACCATGTTTCGCAAACAAGTTAGAATAATGAGAGTCTCCGGCGTGATATACCGTACCACCTGAGGTTTCAAATAGATAATTGACAGCTAGTTCATTCATGTCCTGAGGCATTTTACCTTTAAATGTATTTTCAGGATCATCAGAAGTAATTAGCGCGGTTCGATCAAAAGCTTCCAAGGCCAATACGTTCACATCATTCACTTTTATTTCTTGACCAGGCTCTATAACCCGTGTTTTTTCTGACGGAACACCCCAACGCTGCCATGTTTTCACTACTTCTTTTGGACCAATAAATAGAGCCTTAGGACAATTTTGATGAACAGCAGCAGCTGTGTGAATATCCAAATGGTCTGAATGAATATGTGTGACAACTAAAGCATCTACCTCTTTTATTTCAAAAGGATCAATCACAAAAGGTTGTGTTCTTAAATTAGGTTGCATTTTTTGGCAACCACTCATGCGCATCATTTGATGGCCATTTTTCATTAAGCCGTTCCCGTGCGTTTGTTTTCCTGTTCCACACCATAAATCACATAAAATATTCGTGTTCTCATGCGTTTTCAGCCAAATGCCTGTACAACCAAGCCACCAGAGTGCAACCGTTCCTTGAAGCACATTTGTCTGATTAATTTCTTCGTTTAAATAAGTGCCCCATTCTGGAAATGTCGCCTTCAACCAACTTTCTTTTGTAATTTCATGAATCGATTTGCTCATGCTACCACTCCTCTTCTCAAATGATTGTGTTATGCTTTATAAGAAAATCATAGCCGCAAAAAATCACAATGAAAACCCTTTTATATGATTGTTTGCACTTTTAATGATTCTTTTACGTGTTTTGTTTTCCTATGAGTTATACTATTTCATGGGGGACCGTGTCCAAAAAAATAACTAAAGGAGGTTGTATTACTTGAAAAGTTCATTAGAAACCATTGAAAAAAGGCAACAAAACATTCTCGCGCTGCTGCAAAAAAACAAACAAATGACTACCTATAAATTAGCAGATGTTTTAAATGTTTCCTTAAGCACAATTCGTCGTGATTTAAATGTCTTAGAAACTAAGAATGACATCATTCGAAAATATGGGTATTGTATTTACAACGACCAAAATCAGAAAGACTTTGATCAATCAGGACCGGAGTTATTAAAACAAGCCATTGCTCGTGTTGCTTGTAGCTATCTAAGTGATTATGATACCGTTTTCATCAATTCAAGTTCCACTGCTTTGAATATTCTCCATTATTTAAAGGCCGACCATCTGACCATCGTAACGAATAATTTAAAAATTGCCACCAAGCCTCATGTTTCTCAATACAATTATATTTTGACCGGAGGCGAATTACGTTTTCCCAAAGAAGTTCTGGTAGGAGATATTGCCATTAACACAATCACCGCAACGCATGCCGATGTTTGCGTAATTGGCTGTAGCGGGGTCAGTTTAGAACATGGCGTCACTACAAAAATTTTCAATGAAGCAAAAATTAATGAGCTTATGATAAAACAAACAACAAAAGTAAAAATTCTGGTCGCGGACCATCGAAAAATCGGCTTGACATCTAAATTTAAAATTGCTGATATTACCGCTTTTGATTGTTTGATTACAGACAAACATTGCTCATCAACTTTAATTACAGAACTTCGTAAGACCGGCTTAAAGGTTATCCAAGTCGACTAAAAAAAGAGCGTAGGACAAAAATCAAAAAGAGATTTTTGTCCTACGCTCAAAATCTGATAAATAAAAAAGTAGCACTTATTTCTTAACATTCACTTACTTCGTAAACGTTGCCTTTAATCGTTCCAATGGTTGGTGCTCTTTGTTATAGTACTGAACGAGATATTGTTCAGGTGTACTTTCAATTATGGCATATGTTTTCTCTTGAACTGGTCCACGAGGTAAACGAATACTTCCCGGATTAACAAAGAGAATGTTATTGTGTCGCTCTGCACCGAGTACATGAGTGTGACCAAATAAGGCAATTGTCGCTCCTGCTTCTTCCGCCTGTAAAGCAAGTGTCGTGAGCCCCATTCTAACATTGGCCAAATGACCATGTGTCATATAAATAACTTGATCCCCCACTTTTTTAGTCACAGTTTTGGGAAATTCATCATAAAAATCACAATTTCCTTGCACTACAATGAATTTTTGCCAAAGTTCATCTGTCGGTTCTAATTCAGAATCACCACAGTGAAAGAGTGCATCGACTTGTCCTTCATAATGATTCACTAAGTCAACCAAACAGTCGCGATCGCCATGGTTATCGCTTACTACCAAGATTTTCATACGTTTCAACTCCTATTTTTTTAGCCATTCTTCCCATTGTTCTTTTAATTTTGCCACTGCTTGTCCACGATGACTGACTTTATTTTTCTCTTCTCCAGACAATTCAGCTGCCGTCTTACCAAGCTCTGGAACATAGAAAAGTGAATCGTACCCAAAGCCTCCTTCACCACGAGGAATCGTACCGACTTCTCCTGGCCATTCAGCTTCGACCACCAGACTTTCTTTCTTTGGTTCAGCAAAAACCAATGTACAATGGAAACGCGCTTGTCTTTTTTCTTTTGGCACGCCCGTTAACTCATGTAGTAGTTTCGCATTATTTGAAGCATCGTTAGTTGGCTCACCAGCAAAACGAGCAGAATAGATTCCCGGCATTCCCCCTAACGCATCAACAATTAATCCTGAATCATCTGCTAATACTGGTTTCTGTAAAATTTCTGCAATTGTTTCAGCTTTTAGACGAGCATTTTCTTCAAATGTTCGACCAGTTTCTTCTACATCTGGCAAATTCGGATAATCTAATAACGTCTTAACTGTATATCCTTTTTCACCAAAAATTGAACTAAACTCTTTCGCTTTACCAGGATTTCTAGTTGCAATGACAATCACTTTCTCTTCTGAATCTTGCGAAGGGACTTCTTCAGAGGCTAAAGCATAAAGCGCTTCTTTCTGATACGCAATTAATTCCTCGATCCCTGTTTTTCCATAAAAGAGCATGGCATTTAACTCATCTCCTGAGAAGGTAGCTTCTTCACCCGTTCCTTGAATTTCCACAAATTCACCAGACTCGGTCATCACGATGTTCATATCCACTGCAGCATTCGAGTCCTCTGCGTAATCTAAGTCCAGCACACAATAACCATCGGGTAAAATACCCACGCTGACAGCAGCTAAATGCTCTTTAATTGGGTCTTCCGCTAGCGCACCAGTCATCAATAAATGATTAACTGCTAAGCGTAGAGCAACAAAAGCGCCTGTAATACTAGCAGTACGGGTTCCCCCATCTGCTTGAATCACATCACAATCGACAACAATGCTCCGTTCCCCTAACTTTTCTAAGTCAACAACAGCTCGCAATGACCGCCCAATCAAACGTTGAATCTCCATTGTTCGCCCTGTTAATTTTCCTTTCGCACTTTCCCGAATATTTCTTGTGTTCGTCGCGCGAGGGAGCATGCTATATTCAGCTGCTACCCAACCTGTTCCCGCGCCTCGTAAAAATGGGGGAACCTTTTCTTCGACAGTGGCTGAGCAAATTACTTTTGTATCGCCAAACGAAATAACCACCGAACCTTCTGGATGTTTAAAAACATTGGTTTCAATAGTGATCTTTCGCAATTCTTTTGGTGCACGACTATCATGTCTAATCATTTTCGTTTCCTCCTAAGTGAATCTGTTGTGCTTTTAAGTTCTCTATACCAAGCCAACTGCTTGCAATCTCTTCAAACATTTTTGCAGAACCAGTTGTATAAAATTCATGGGGCTGTGTAGGCGCTTCAGGCGTGTGGGCAATGTCAAAATAATCGAGAAGCATGCTGACTTCGCCAACTGTTTCGGCTCCTGAGTCAATTAATGTCACATGACTCCCCATCACATTTTGAATCACCGGACGTAACAACGGGTAATGGGTACAACCTAAAATCAACGTATCAAGTCCTTTTAATTGTAGTGCTTGAAGTGTTTCTGCCACAATTTTTTTTGCTACGGAAGAACGATATTGATTACTTTCAACAATGGGGACAAATTTAGGGCAAGCTAAACTAGTCACCTCAATTGCTGGTGCCTTACTTTTAATGGCGATTTCATAGGAAGCACTTTTGATTGTCCCTAAGGTACCTATGACACCAATTTTGTTATTTTTTGTGACTTTAACGGCTGCTCGTGCGCCAGGTAAAATAACACCAACAACTGGAATTGGCAAGGCAGCTTTAATTTCTTCTAATGCGACAGCCGTCGCGGTATTACATGCGATTACTAGCATTTTTATTCGTTTTTTCAATAAAAAATCGGCCATTTCCCAAGTAAACTGAACGACTTGTTCGGCTGGTCGTGGACCATATGGGCAACGGGCTGTATCTCCTAAATAAATTAATCGTTCATTTGGTAATTGCTTTAGCGCTTCCTTTAAAACAGTTAATCCACCAACGCCAGAATCAATTAATCCAATGGCTTCTTGATTGCTCATTCTCATCCTACCTTTGCCTTTTATTCACTGCCTTTATTTTCTACTTTTTAAGGACTATTGTCAATTTTTCCTGTTTTGCTCTCATTTATTTCTTTTTTTGAAGGAAATCTTTTTCGATTAAAAAACTAGTAATTCATTTTTTTGTATGTTATAATTCCTAACATTGAGAATACAATTAGAAATACATTTGGTTAATTTAATTTAAATAACACGTTTCTCACCGAATCCTCTGTTATCTTTTCTACCAAATGATTGCAAAGGAGACTGCCTATGATTTCTTTAGAACATGTAAATAAGTATTTTGGGGAGCATCACGTTTTAAAAGATATTACTTTGAATGTAGAGCAAGGAGAAAAAATTGTCATTATCGGACCCTCTGGCTCTGGCAAAAGTACATTAATTCGGTGTATGAACCAATTGGAAAAAGTCAATGATGGTTCCGTCGTAATTGATAACATTGACATCACCAAACCGAAAGCACCGATTCAAAAGGTTCGCCAGAAAGTTGCCATGGTCTTTCAAAATTTTAACTTATATGCTCACAAAACGATTATTGATAATTTAACGTTAGCACCGATTAAAGTGATGGGCGTTTCCAAAGACGAAGCGGTTCGTACTGGCATGGAGTATTTAGAACGAGTCGGTTTGGCTGATAAAGCTTCTGCTTATCCTTCGCAGCTTTCTGGCGGGCAGCAACAACGGGTCGCTATTGCTCGTGCCTTAAATATGCATCCTGAGATTATCCTTTTTGATGAACCGACTTCGGCACTTGATCCAGAAATGATTCAAGAAGTTTTAGATGTAATGGTCGATCTTTCCAAACAAAATATTACCATGGTTTGTGTCACACATGAGATGGGCTTTGCTCGTCAAGTGGCTGACCGTGTAATCTTCATGGACCAAGGACAGATTATTGAACAAGGAACGCCTGAACATTTCTTTACAAGCACTGAAAACCCTCGTGCAAAAGAATTTCTAAGTAAAATTATTCATAACGGGTAATGAATAAAAAACAAAAAATTGGAGGAATGAAGGAATGAAAAAACAAAATAAATGGCTGGCTGGACTCTCCTTACTTGTATTAGCAGGCATCATTGTGGGCTGTGGTAGCGGCAACAATGACTCAACTTCCAAAAGTGCTTCATCAAACAAAACGGTCACAGTAGAACAATTAAAAAAAGCAGGGAAAATTAAAGTAGGTGTCAAAGAAGACATTCCTAATTTTGGCTATATGAATCCTGATACAAACAAAAATGAAGGAATGGAACCAGATATTGCACGCTTGATTGCGAAAGAAATTACCGGCAGCGAAGAGAATGTGGAATTTGTGGGCGTGACAGCGAAAACGCGCGGTCCCCTTTTAGACAATGGTGAACTAGATATGGTAATTGCTACATTTACAATTACTGATGAACGTAAAAAGACTTATAATTTTACAACTCCCTATTATACAGATGAGATTGGTTTCCTTGTGCGCAAAGAGGATAACTTCTCCAGTATGAAAGATTTAGACGGAAAAACAATCGGCGTTGCACAATCTGCTACGACAAAAGAAAACTTAGAGAAAAAAGCGCAAGAGGAAGGAATCAAATTTACTTATCAAGAATTAGGTTCCTATCCAGAATTAAAAACAGCGTTAACTTCTAAACGAATTGATGCATTTTCAGTGGATAAATCAATCCTATCTGGCTATGTGGATGGCAAGACAGAAATTTTAAAAGATGGTTTTTCGCCACAAGAATATGGAATTACTACAAAGAAAGCAAATACTGAATTAAATGATTATCTAAATGGTTTAATTGAAAAATGGGAGAAAGACGGCACACTAGAAAAAATTTATCAAGACTGGGGCTTAAAAAATTAATCATTCCTAAGACTTGAAGAATCAAAAATTTTAGGAGGGATTTTTATGTTTTTGTTAGCCAATATTTCCTGGCTTGAAGAAGGGCCATTTGCCTTATATCGTTGGGAAGCTTTATTTCAAGATTGGCGAATTTTTGGTCAGGCATTTCTCTATACTATTCTGCTTTCTTTAGGAGCGATCTTAGTTGCCTTTGCTTTAGGCATTTTCTTTGGCAGTTTATCAGCGACCAAAAGTAAACTTTTACACGCAATTAGTCGTGTCTATGTAGAATTTTTTCAAAACACACCTTTGTTGATTCAATTTATCGTAGTCTATTATGGTTTTCCTCTGCTAAGCCCGCTGCTTTCATTTTCTATTACTACGATTGCCATTCTGTGTGTAGGCCTCTATCATGGCGCCTACATTTCTGAAGTGGTTCGCTCAGGAATCGGAGCTGTCCCAAGAGGGCAATTTGAAGCGGCTTACTCCCAAGGATTAACGTATGGTCAAACGATGCGGTATGTGATTTTACCACAAGCATGGCGGATTATGTTACCGCCTTTAACCAATCAAGTAGTGAACCTAATTAAAAATACGTCAACAGTTGCCATTATTTCTGGCGCTGACGTAATGTTTGCTGCCAATAGTTGGTCGTCTGTCAACTTGAACTATATTCCCGCCTTTGCGCTTGCTGGTTTCTTATATTTCATTCTTTGCTTCCCATTAGCGAATTTGGCTAGAAAAATGGAAGAAAAAAATAAGAAAGCATATAGCAGATAGGAGGAAAACAGATGCCTTTTTCAGAAGAAATGCGTCAATTACTGACAGCAAATAATTTTCAATTTCTATTTAACGGCTTAAAATTGACACTCTATATTTCCTTCGTCTCAATTATTTTGAGTACGATTTTTGGCACCATTCTAGCCGTTTTGCGAAATCAAACCCATGGACCACTGAAGTTACTTGCCAGTATTTATGTAGAAGTGGTGCGTAATATTCCAAACTTATTGTGGATTTATGTTATTTTTTTGATTTTCAAAATCAAATCCACACCTGCTGGAATTGTGAGTTTTACTGTGTTTACCACCGCTGCTTTAGCGGAAATTATTCGTGGTGGTTTAAATGGGGTCGATAAAGGCCAAATTGAAGCGGCACGTTCTCAAGGTTTTTCAAATTGGCAAATTCTTTATCATATTGTTTTGCCTCAAGCCATTCGCAATGTCTTACCAGCAATTGTTTCTCAGTTTGTTACTGTCATCAAGGATACAAGTTTCTTGTATTCCGTGATTGCTTTACAAGAACTCTTTGGCAAATCTTATATCTTAATGGGGCGCTACGCACAAACAGGACAAGTGTTCACTATTTACGGAATCGTCGCCCTAATTTATTTCATTATTAACTTTAGTATCTCACAATTTTCACGTTGGCTTTCACGAAATTGGGCGAAAAGTTATTAATGTAGTTAAAAACAGGAGGCTGAGACAAAAGTGTTTAGCTCCAAGAAATAAGAAGGAATTCCCGAAAATTGTTCTTTAATTTTTGGAGAATTTCGGCTTATTTCCGAAGGAGCTGCTTTTGTTCAGCTGATTATCTTAAGATTTAGAAAGTGGGGCATAAGTCATTTCGACTTATGCCCCACTTTCCTGTTTTTATTTTATCTTACTTCTACTTGATGTTTTTCAATTAGCGCTTTTTCAACTTTTTCCATTGAACGGTTAATTTCTTCATCCACTAATGTCGCTTCTGCATTAACGAAAGTTAAACTATACGCCATTGATTTTTTGCCAGCGCCTAGTTTTTCACCTTGATATACATCAAATAAATGAATCTCTTTCAAATATTTACCTGCGTTATCTGAAATAGTTTTAACTAGTTCTTGATTGGTAACTGTTTCATCGACTAATAAAGCAATATCTCGAGAAACTGCTGGGAATTTAGAAACTGCTTCATAAGTAACCCCGCCTGCTTCTGTGGCTACTAATTGTTGCAAGTTTAATTCAGCAACATATGTTTCAGGAATATCGTACGCTTTTGCTGTCGTTGGGTGAACTTGTCCGACAAAACCAACCACTTCATCTTTTAAATAAATCCATGCTGTCCGGCCTGGATGCATTTCTGGAATCGCCGTTGTCGCTTGATAACTGATTTTTTCTGTTAATCCTAAAACAGCTACAATACTTTCCACTAAGCCTTTTACTGTATAAAAATCAACGGCTGTTGCTTTTGTTTGCCAATCTTTAACCATTGTATTACCAGTTAAAGCAAGTGCTAAGTGATTTTCTTCTGTAGGTAAATTTTTTGTTGGATCTTCTGTTTGGTAGAAAACGCGTCCTACTTCGTAGAAGGCGATATTATTATTTTTACGTGCCACATTGTATGCGACATCATCTAATAAACCAGAAATTAAGTTCATACGTAACACAGAACGCTCTTCACTCATTGGCCATTGCAACCGTGTTGTTTGACTTTCTTTCATCATAAATTGACGGGATTTTTCTTCTGTTGTCAACGCATAGCTGATGGCTTCACTCGTACCATGACCTTCCAGTAAGCTCTTTAATTGGCGCGTAACATGTTGTGCTTTGGTTAGACTTCCAGCAACTGTTTCTCCACTTGGCAATGTTGAAGGTAAATGATCATATCCATAAATGCGCGCCACTTCTTCAATAATATCTGCTTCAATCGCAATATCCCAACGTCTTGGTGGAATCGTAATTTCATATGCGCCTTGATTTACTTCATAAGCAAAACCGAGTGCTTCAAAAATTTCATTCACCGTTGCTTCATCTAATGCAGTGCCTAAATATTGGTTGATTCGCTCTAAAGTCACAGCTACCTGCGCTTCTTTAACGGCCACTTCAGAACCAACTGCAGTGCCTGAAACCACTGTTCCGTCGGCTAACTCTGCAATCATCGCGGCTGCCACATCACAAGCTAACCCAACTGTCGCTTGGTTGATGCCTTTTTCAAATCTACTTGAAGATTCACTCCGTAAATTGAATTGTTTAGACGTTTTGCGAATAGACAATGGATTGAACAATGCCGCTTCTAAAGCCACAGTTGTTGTTTCTTGACTGATTTCAGAATTAGCCCCACCCATTACGCCAGCTAAACCGACAGGCGTTTTTCCATTCGTAATGACGATATTTTCTTCTGTTAATTGACGTGTTTCACCATCTAATGTAATTAGTTCTTCTGCTGCTGTTGCTCGACGAACCAAGATTTCTTTGCTATCTAATTTTTGGTAGTCAAATGCATGCAACGGTTGACCAAATAATAATAAAATATAATTTGTCACGTCCACCACATTGTTAATCGGACGGATTCCTTCATTCATCAATCGATTTTGCAACCACTGAGGACTTTCTGCAATCGTCACATCTTTAATGACACGAATTTGATACGCTGGCGCATCTTGTGAATCTTCAACAGTCACTGTTACGTAATTTCCCACGTTATCTGAAGCATCTTCTTTGAGTTCGGGATCATTAAACTGAGGCGTTTGACGATAAATTGCGCCAACTTCATAGGCTACCCCTCTCATACTTAGTGCATCTGCACGGTTTGGTGTAATTGATAATTCAATAATCGCATCATCCATGTCTAAATAAGGGAAAACAGGTGTCCCATTCACTGCTTCTTGAGGTAAATAATAAATCCCTTCAGCATAGGCTTTTGGTACGACATTGTCTGAATATCCTAGCTCTTCTAACGAACAAATCATTCCGTTAGAGACTTCGCCACGCATTTTACCTTTTTTAATTTTTTGATTTCCTGCAATTCTTGAACCAGGTAATGCTACGATGACTTTAATTCCGGCTTTTACATTTGGTGCTCCACAAACAATTTGTGACAATTCTTCTTCACCGATGTCTACTTGGCAAATTGATAAGTGGTCAGAGTTTGGATGAGGAACACATTCTTTTACTTCACCGACAACAATTTTCTTTAAGCCTTCTTCAGGTACAGCAACGCCCTCAACTTCGATACCTGTCACAGACATTTTGTCCGCTAATTCTTGCGGAGTAACGTTTGAAAGATTAACATATTCATTTAACCATTTATAAGAAACTAACATTTTTCAACTACTCCTTTACCTTGAATTGATTTAAGAAACGTAAATCATTTTGATAAAAATTACGGATATCATTTACACCGTAACGTAACATAGCAACGCGATCTGGTCCTAAGCCAAAGGCAAAGCCTGAGTACTCTGTTGGATCAATCCCTGACATTTGTAACACATCTGGATGAACCATCCCCGCACCTAAAATTTCAATCCAACCTGTATGTTTGCAGACGTTACAACCTGCGCCGCCACATTTAAAACAGCTAACATCTACTTCGACTGAAGGTTCTGTAAAAGGGAAATAGCTAGGACGTAAACGAATTTTACGATCTTCACCAAACATTTTTTTCATCATGACTTCTAACGTCCCTTTTAAATCACCCATTGTGACATTTTTATCGACAACAAGGCCTTCAATCTGATGGAATTGGTGACTATGTGTCGCATCATCTGTATCACGACGGAATACTTTCCCAGGAGAAATCATTCGTAATGCACCTTTTGAAAAATCGTGTTTTTCCATTGTTCGAGCTTGAACTGGTGAAGTATGCGTACGAATTAACATCTCATCTGAAATATAAAACGTATCTTGCATGTCGCGTGCCGGATGATCTTTTGGTAGATTCATGCGTTCGAAATTATAATGATCGGATTCTACTTCGTATCCTTCCACTACTTGATAACCCATGCCTAAGAAAATATCTTCAATCTCTTCCATAACTTGTGTCAAAATATGACGTGTGCCTTGAGGCATTTGTTTTCCAGGTAAAGTTACATCTAAACTTTCTTCTTTTAGTGCCGCATTTAACGCTTCGTTTTCTAAAACAACTTTGCGCGCTTCAATTGCTTCTGTTAATAAATCACGAATTTCATTTGCAAAGCCCCCCACCACTGGTCGTTCTTCTGGTGAAAGGTTTTTCATGCCTCTTAATACTTCGGTGATTGGCCCTTTTTTTCCTAATGTTTCTACGCGAATTTGGTTTAATTCTTTTAAAGTAGCAACTTGTGCGATTTCTTTGAGCGTATTGTCTCTAAGAGCTTCTAATTGCGCTTGTAATGTCATTATGCGTTCCCCTCTATCTTTTATTTAAACTAAAAAAAACGATAACCCATTCCTTTCAAAGGAACGAGCTATCGTGTTACCATCCTAATTCATAACAAATTGTTGTCATGCACTCATTTCATTTAACGGCAATTACCGGTTTGCTTTCTTCTTGAAAACAAACAAACTCAGGAAGTGAATTTCGCTTGGTGACTGTGTAAATCAGCTTCCAGTCTCTGGCTGACTCTCCCTAAAACACGTCAATTCAAACTACTTGTTTCCATCACTGTTTTTTTAGTTATTTAATTACGTTTAGTTTACAAGAAGTTTTGCTTGCGGTCAACTGCATTCTTCGTCTTTTACCCATTTTTCTGCCCAATGTTGAATTTGTTCCATTGCTAATTGCAAGTCTTCGCCTTTTTCGGTTAGGAAATATTCTAAGCGATTTCCTTCACCGCAACGAACAGCTTTGGTGATAATTCCTTCAGCTTCTAGTTCCTTCAATCGCTCTACTAAGACACGATCACTTAACATTGGAATTTTTTCTTTTAATTCGCCAAAACGTTGAGGACCTCGTTCTAATAAAACATCAATAATTAAACCATTCCATTTTTTACCAAGTATTGAAAATGATTTTTCAAATTTGGGACAAAGTACAAACGATTCTGTTTTTACTTTTTCCATCTTCCTCACCTCTTCAATGAGTATAGCACATTCCTTACAAAATGTAAGTGTTTCTGCTTCTAATTTTTTCTACTTTATAAAATCTACAACATTTCCTGTCTGCATGTCAATAATTACTCCTCCATTTAATAAAATTAAATAGACGTGCGACACCTCTTTATGCGTTGCCTCTTGTAGTGCTCTACGATAAAGATTCATCTGTCCGCGATACCGTTCGACAATTTCAGAAATCGCTTGGGGAGAGGTGCTTTTTACATGATCGGTTTTATAGTCATACAAAATGCATTGATTGTCTAATTCGATATAGCCATCAATAATCCCATGAATTAATAAATCATCTTGTGTCGTTTCTGGATAATTTTGAATGAGCTCTTCTGCTTCAATCAGCATAGAAAAAGGTTGTTCCCTTCTAACGGTTTGATGGTGTTGAATCAATTGTTTTCCTAAGGCGGTGTCAAAGAAGGCCACGATTTGTTCCAGATTCATTTTTTCAGCAATTGCTGGTAAAATCAATTTATTTTCCACTAAGCGTTCTTGAACAGCTCGCACTTCCTCGTAAGAAGGTTGCTTACTTAAATCAATTAGTTGTAATAAATAATGGGTTGCTGTCCCAATTTCAGCTGCTGAGGGCGCTTGAACCGTATCTAAAAATTTAGGCTTACTTAAATCTCCTTCAATCATTCGATTGACAATCAACGGTTGCGCTTGAATAGTATTGTCTTCCCGAACCTCAATTTTACCAATTTCTTTGTTATCGGGGTCATCAAATACTCGCTTGATTTCAGAAACAGACTGATAACTGGTGGTCCGAGTAGCCACTTCAAACGGATAATTGAAACTTAACCGTGCAAGACCACGATTGATTTTGTCAGCAGATAATTGCGCTTTTTCGGCTAAATCCTCTGCTTGTCTTTCTGGCAATTGTAATTGCTGAATGGCTGCTCGTAGTTGTTCTTCGTTGAACCACTGAATATGAAAGTTAGCTGGGTGCTTTTTGACTTGCGGAACGTTACTTACTACTACTTCTTGCTGATATTCATCGGCTTTTTGATGGCGTACCAATGTCATCCCAACCCAATTCATTAAACTACTTTTACTTTGCAAGCGATTTTCAGCTGGTAGCACCAGTGTTTCTACATCGCCAACTTTCAGCCACTCTTTCCACATCGCCGCTTGGTCTTTATAGGAGCCCACCAGAAAAAGTTTCTGTTCTGCACGTGTCAACGCCACATATAACTTCCGCATTTCTTCGGATAGTAATTTTCTTAATCGTACTTGTTTAATCGCCAAAAATGGTAAAGTATCGTACATAACTCGTTCTTCAGGTTGTAAATAACGAATGCCTACCCCTAAATTTTCTTCAAAGATATAGCGTTCATTCAAATCACTGACATTAAATTCTTTGGTCATATCTAAAACGAATACCACCGGAAATTCTAACCCTTTACTAGCGTGAATCGTCATGACGCGTACGGCATTCTCTTCACTTAAAACGACTGGTTCTGCTAAATCTTTGTCTTTTTCTTGCATTTTTTCGATGAAGCGAACAAATTGAAATAATCCGCGGAAGGTTGTTTTTTCATACGCCGCGGCCCGATCAACCAACGCATATAAATTGGCTTGGCGTTGTTTACCAACAGGCAACCCGCCAACATAATCAAGGTAGGCCGTTTCCCGATAAATCGTCCACAGCAAGGTGCTAATCTGGTTGCGTCGAGCCTGTTCCCGCCATTTTTCTAATGATTCAGCAAAACGTATAGTTTTTTCCTGAACAACTGCTTCCTCCATGGTTGGTTCCATCTTTTGATTAAACGTTAAAAATGCTTCGTAGTAACTGGTTTCCTTATTAGCCAAACGAATAAGCACTAATTCGTTTTCTTTTAATCCAACAATTGGTGAACGTAACACAGCTGCCAAAGGAATGTCTTGATAGGGATTATCAATCAATTGAAGCAAGGCAATCATTGTACGAATTTCCGTTGCTTGGAAATAATTTTGAGCATCATTGACTTGAACTGGAATTTCTAATGATTTAAAAACATCTAAAATAGTTAAATTATTTTTCTTTGTAGGCGTTAATAAGACAATATCTTGATAAGTAATCGGTCGATCCGTTTTCAGCTTTTTATCATAAATTAAGAAATTTTGGTCAATTAATTCACGAATTTTCAAAGCAGTAACGTAAAGTTCCCCTTCTGTCTTATCTTCAATCAACAACTCAGGGGATTGTAATTCTGGAAATTCAACTGATTCTGTTGCTTTTTTTTCATAAATTAGCAATTCAGTTGAATAATCAGCCGCCTCCGAAAATTGATCAAAACCATGAACCAAAGCAGCTGACTCATCGTAAGCAATTTGGCCCACTCGCTCATCCATTAATTGACTAAATACTAAATTCGTAAAGTCTAAAACGTCTTTGCGGGAACGAAAATTTTCAGCTAGAATGATTCGTTTACCCTCTTTGCCTTGCCCATACTGATTGTATTTTTCAATAAACAATGTAGGATCTGCCAAGCGGAAAGAATAAATAGACTGTTTCACATCTCCTACCATAAAAAGGTTTCCTTCTGTGCTAAGCGGACGGCGCAACCAATACAAAATAGATTCTTGTAATTGATTGATATCTTGGTATTCATCGACTAACACTTCATCAAATTTTTCGCGATAGTAAACCGAGGCTTCTGATGCATGCCAGCCATCTGCCTGATTTTTCGCTAAAATAGCTAACGTATAATGTTCTAAATCGTTAAAATCCACTAAATTTTTAAGCCGTTTTTCTGCGCCATAGGCCTCCATAAATTGTTTCCCCACGTGAGCCATTTCTTGAACAATGGGCGTGGCCTCTTTCAAGACTTGTTTCATGGCATCTGGAGAAAGTGTAAACAGTTGCTTTTTCAAATCATTTAACGCTTTTTTATTTTGTTCTCGTAACTGTTTGGCTTGTTCCGCGGTTGGTTTCAACTCTTCGGCACGAACCGTTGGGTAGCGGTCAAAGCTTAACAATTCAGTCAAATTATAGGCGCTTTCTAAATCATTTCTCTCTAAAAATTGTAAAAATTGTTTTGTTTGTTCCTTTTCATTTTGAGCTAAATACCAAATCTTTTGAAGTTTCTCTTCGCCCTCTGTTAAGGTCACCATTTCTTCGTAACGCTGAAGAGTTCGTTGTAACGTCTCAACGGCTAGCGGTTTTAAATACGTCTGAAATAACGTTGATTCGCCTAGCTGATCCCCTACTTCGTAGGCTTGTGTTAAGCCATTAATCCACGCCTCTGGATCAGGATTGGCTTTGGCAAATTCATAAAAAGAAAAAATTAAGTTAGTGAGTCCGTCATCACTACGGTCATTGGAAAAATTCGCTGTTAATTGGTAAAACGCTTCTTGATTTTCCGCATAAAATTGTTCACGTAATGCATCCCAAACATCTTCTTTTAATAACAATGTTTCTGTTTCATCTGTTAACATCCGAAAAACTGGATCTATGTCAATTAAATAATAAAAACGACGAATAACAGTTAAACAAAAGGCATGTAACGTGCTGATATTGGCTGTTGGCAAAAGAGCAATTTGACGAGAAAAATGCCGTCTTCTTTCTGGATCTTGTTCTTCATTCATTGCCTTTTGTAAAGCCACTTGGATACGTTCTTTCATCTCACGGGCGGCGGCTTCAGTGTACGTCACAATCAAGAGACGATCGATATCGACGCCGCTTTTGACTTTTTCAATGACACGGCGGACTAAAACGGTGGTTTTTCCTGAGCCAGCCGAAGCAGAAACTAAGATATTTTCATCGCCATCAAACACCGCTTGCCATTGACTGTCGGTGAATTGCTCATTGGCTGGACGTAGTGGAATTGTTTTACTCATCTTCGGTTGCTCCTTCCTCATCTTTGTTTAACAAGCGCGCCATAATTTCCTCTTTGGATAAATTCTCAATACGATGATAATTATTTTCTTTTAACATCACATCAAAATCACAGACACTTCGAAACGGACAATAACGACAAGCAATCCGTTCCTTGCCTTGATAAGCGGGATTAAGTTGAACTTCGCCGCCAATAATTTGATTCCCCGCTTCAATAAATTTATTTCGGTTATGGGAAAGCAACGCGCCTAGTTCTGGTTCTGTCACAAATTTATCTTCTTGGCGACGACCAGGTTTAATTTGTTCTTTGGCGGATTCTTCAATCGGAAACAGCAACGAACTTTGTTTAGCTTGCAGACTCGTATCTAAATGATCCAATAAATCTGGGTCTTTCATCAAAAGACCATCAAACTGATATTTTTTAAGCATTTGTTGTTCAATGTCGTCTTTGCCTTCATAAGATAATGTAGGATTGTGTACATGCAGATAAAGTGAGCCAGCAGGTTTAGCTTCTTGACCAACTAATTGCACAGCATCCATTAAAGCCACATCCAAGTACGTCAGCATTTGCATGGCTAAGCCGTAATACGCTTCTGTCATATTAAATTTACGGTGACTCGATTTATAATCAATCACACCTAAATAGGTTGATTCGGGTGTAACCAATTGATCAATCCGGTCGATTTTTCCCCGAACATGAATTTTCCCTTGATTTTTTAATGGTAATTCCAAACCAGAAATTCCTTTTTTAGCGGCAATTTGGCCAAATAACACTTCCGTTTGAACAGTCGTCATGCCACTTCGTTGGCTTTGGCGTTTCAGCGCCCAACTGACTTTTTTAATTGTTTGACTCAATTGATAGCGAATATAGTTCATGCGACTAGAGGTCGTTAATACAGAAAAACGTGCATCCCCTAAAATACTATTTAGTACTTCCTCCGCCAATAAATTGACTTCCTGATCGGTTAATTCAGATAAGTTCCGTTGATTCATAATCAATAATTTAAAGAACTGATCCAATGCTTCATGGAAAAATTCCCCTGTAGCTGCTGGCGAAAGCCCAAAGACATCTCTTTCTTTCAAACGTAAGCCATAGCGAGAAAAGTATTGATATTGACACCGATAAAAACTCTCCATCCGAGAAACGGATGTATAAATATCTTTACCATATAAAGGTTCTGCTAAGACCTCATCAATCTTTTCAGGAATATTTTGATGCGTTAAACTTTCGAAAACTTGCTTGGCTAGCGGCGCAATTGATTGGTTCATTAGCGCTTTTTCCATATTTAACCAGAAAGGCAACAATCCTTCTTGTGTTTCTTTCCGTTGTCTTTTCAAACGCGTTAATTCACCGATTAACGTCCGATACGTACTAATATGGGCTAAACTGGTCGTTTCATCATCGAAAATGGTTGTTTCATTTTTTTCAAAAACGGGCAAGTTTAAATCTTTTTGGATATTTTTAAAATAAGGAGACGGTTTGACTTCTTGAGCGGTGTCTTTAACACTTGGATAGGTTAAATATAACCGTTCTCGCGCTGAAGAAAAGACGAGATACGCAACATAAGGTTCTTGCGCAATTTTGCGTCCGGTTGTCCCACGTAAATATTGGTTTTCCGTTAAAGTATCATTGATTGTCTGACGTTCTTCATCAGACAATAGTGTTTTATTTTCAATCTTTTGTGGAAAAATTTCTTCCGTCATCCCAATAGCAAAAGTAACCTTGGCAGCGCCAGGTCGAGTTAAATCCATTGCGCGAACTTGTACTTGGTCAATCGCTGTCGGCACTTTACTATAGTGCAAACCTTCCAAGCCACTAACAAATATTTCTTGAAACGTTGTAAAATCAAACGAACTTTCTCCGTAAACAGTGACGTATTCATCTAGTAACGACATCAATGCATCCCAAGTCTGTTCATGGTTACGAGCTGTTTCTAGTTGACCTGCTTCGATAGCTTGTAAGCGCCACATTTTTAATTGTGTTGCCACACCACTTTGCAGTAAAAAGTGATAGAAGACGGTCGCTGCTTCCAAACCAGTTTTGGCACTTATCATTGCTTGAAAGTAACTAGGTAGCAGCCGTTGAAGCGATTGACGAATCGCATTTGACTCTTCTTCCATCGTAGCGACATCTTCTTGCTCTTCCGCTTCAAAATCATACCGAATAAATTCCCAATCTTTTTCTTGTGACCAATAATAACCTTCATAGCCGTATGCCAGGACTACATTTTCGGTAATATCAACTTTTCTGCGCCAAGCGTTCCGTTGGTTTAACCAATCAGTCAAGCTTTCTTCAGAAGTAGCGAGTTGATTCATTGGCATAAATAATTCCGTTCTCAAAAAACGGAGCACATCACGATAACGATAATTGTACGAATGAATAGCAAATAAAGATTCAATCCATTCGACTAAAGGATGCCGATCCATAGCCATATCTCGGTCGACATAAACAGGAATCTCGTGTTCCGCAAAAATCGGTTCTAATAAATTTTCATAACAATCTAAATCACGAGTCAACACCTGAATTTCTTTGTACCGATACCCTTCTTCCACCACTAAACGGCGAATTTCGGTTGCAACATGTGTTAATTCTTCTTTAACGTTTTCAGCACGCCACAGAAATAAGCCATCGCCCCTCCAGTCAGCTGCGCTTAATGGAGGCAGGTGTTCTTGCGATTGAATCCAATAATCGTTTAATCCTTGCAAATCTGGATTTGTAATTAATACCTCTTTCTTTTCCACATAATCTGAAAGAATCGGGATTTGCTTCTGTCTTGCTAGTTGATAAAGCTGATGATAGGTTTGTCCCGCTTCATAAAATAACGACCGCGGATCAGGTAAGTCATGCGGATATTGTTTGTCCAATAAAAGGGCTACTTTCACAGAACCTGCTTGCGCCATTAGCACTTCAATCAACTTTAATTCTCTGGCAGTAAACTGCTGATAGCCTGAAATAACGAATTGAACATTCGACAAATCAACCGTTTGTAAATACTCGCTTAAATGTTGAATAATCTCCGCTGATTCATAGCCATACTGACTCATTTGCAATTGGAATCGCGTAAAAATTAACGTTAAATCTTGAAACTTAAGTTGTAAATCTTGTCCTTTAGGGTTCTCCGTTTGTTTTTCTAAAAATGGATAAAGCTCCGCAATCTCAATATTGCCTTCGCGCATTTCTTGATAAAGCTGAAATAGTTGCTGAATAAAGCCAGGCTTGTTAATTTCACCTCTAAAAATTTGTAACTCTTCTTCTGCTTCTACTAAAATTTTGCGAAAAATCATCGCAGCACCTGCATCAGATAAAACATCTGCCGAGTAAAAAGGTGTATGTTGTAAATAGTACCAAGCCAAACGATAAAAACTAAAAACCTGCAGACGGGTACTGGTTATTGAATCAGACGTAGTTGTCTGTAATTGACGTAACTTTTGCAAGACTTGAATTTCTTGCTCAAACTTAATATGGTTCGGGACTAAATAGAATACTTCATGCTGTGCGTCTTCCTCTAGCCATTGTTTTGTCGCCTGTATAAGTGGCGCTTCTAAGTCTGCCACGGCGGTTCCTCTAATAAACTGCACACTCATGGTTTCACATCCTTTTCCTTTGCACTGCCTTTATTTTACCACAAAAGAAGGACGGAAACATGTGTTTGTTTTTACACATTTCCGTCCTTCTCTTTTACTCATTGTCTCTTTTATTGTTTTGACACTTCTGGTATTGGACCAAACCGTGAGAATGGCCACATCACAAATTTCACTTCACCCAAAATATCTTTTTTATGAATAAAACCAATGACACGACCGTCTTTTGAATTCCGTCGATTATCACCTAAAACAAAGTAGCTATCTGCTGGTACTTTTTCTTTTAATGAAAAATCGCCTGTCAAAGGTTGACCATCTGTTAAGGCTTTTTTAAATTCATCTAAATAGGGTTCGTCAACTTCTTTTCCATTGATGTACAACGTATCATCCTTGTACGCAATTGTATCTCCAGGTAAACCAATCACACGTTTAATATAATTTTTATCTGGTTCATCTGGCGCTGGGAAAGTAATAATATCGAAACGATTAATTTCTGTGTTTTTTAACGTAATTACCCGTTCACCATCTGCTAACGTTGGATCCATTGAATGACCTCTCACTACGACAGGCGTAAATACAAATTGTCTCAGTAAAAACAGACCCAAAGCTAAACAGGCAAAAAAGACGACTGTTTTAATTAATTCTTTTGATTTCAAACTCATTCCTCCAAAAACCTTATTATCTTATGTCTCATATTCTACCACAAAGTAAATCAATCCTATAGTGCTTAACACCCAATTAATTTTTATGTACGCTTTTTTTACAAAATGGTCAGAAAAAAAACGTATTTCTTTCAAATTTGATTCTTACTTTTTTGATCCTGCTCATAAAAAAAGCATAATCAATTCTAAAAAGGGCTGAATTGATTATGCTTCTAGCGTTTTAGCGATCCATCACAACCACGTAACAAACTTCTAAAGGACCATGCAACCCGACAACCAGTTGCATTTCAATATCTCCTGAATTAGAAGGCCCTGAAATAAAGTGAATCGCTGAGCCGATTTTTTCACCTTTTTCTATTTTTTCTGTATAAAAAGCTGCTGGCTGAGTCGAACGTGGAACGAGTTTGCTAAACGGTATAATTGAAATGTAATGCTTCGGTAAAAAGTGTAAAGCTCTGCCTTGCCCCGCATTGGACTCCACCACAATCGTTCCTGATTCAGCTAGTAAAAACTCAGCAAAGGCAATCGCGATATTTGCCTGAGCAGCTGTTTGAATATTCGCTTCTCGTTGCTCACTTCCAGGTTGCCATTGCTTAACAGAAACAGCCTCTAATGACTTAGCTAAATCAGCTAATCCATAGGCTTCAAAACGTGCATCTGTTGGCAATAAAAGATTGCCCCCACCAAACTCAGCAACAATTTGCTGAATCGTCGTCAGTAAATTTTCTTGTGTGGTTTCCACTAAGTTCGTGTGAATCGTTTCCACACGTTCTTTCACAATCGTTAATAGCTCTGCTGGTGTTTTATCTGCCAACTGTTCTTCTGGTAAATGATTAACTGGCTCAAATGGATGGGCCGAAACAGGCTGTTTTTCTACGTCTAATTTTTCTCGTAGATTTTGTAAAAAAGGTTCTCGATTTTGAATCGCTTCGTTAGTCATTTTTTTCACCTTCTTGATGTTTTTTGAACCAACTTCTGAAGTTTTCTGAAGATTTTGGTGGTCTTGGCAAATCACGAACATCGGTCCAACCTTTTACTAACCCTGGTCCTTTATCAAGGTAGCCCCCATGATTATACATGTTTTCAACAGTAATTTCTTTTTGTTTACTTAAAATGCCCGCTGCAGCATGATCGACTTTCATGGCTGCTTTAAACATTGCTGGTGAACCAGTGGCTTTACCTACCATACGCATTTGGAAATCTTCAAATCCATGTTTCATTTTCAGATCATCGGTCATCACTTTACGATGTTCAATTAATAATTCGTGCAATGGAATTTTCACAGGACACGTTTCCGTACATGCCCCACAAAGACTAGACGCATAAGGCAATTCCCCAAACTGTTTATATCCACCTAAAATTGGAGAAAGCACAGCACCAATTGGTCCTGGATAAATAGAGCCATAACCGTGCCCTCCAATATGGCGATAGACCGGACAAACATTCAGACAAGACCCACAACGAATACACTGTAAGACTGGCTGAAAGGCTGTTCCTAACGCTTTTGAACGTCCGTTATCCAAAATGACCACGTGAAATTCTTCTGGACCATCGGATTCATCCGCATTTTTTTGCCCGGCAAACGTCACATACGTTGTTAAATTTTGACCAACGGCACTTCTGGCTAAAAGGTTATCTAAAACCTCTGCTTCACGCATTGTTGGTACGATTCTTTCCATTCCCATTAACACGATTTGTGTCTTAGGAATACTGATGGTCAAATCAGCATTTCCTTCATTTGTATTTAAGTTAATTAAGCCGCTATCCGCAATAGCAAAATTACAACCTGTAATGCCAATCTCCGCTTCCAAAAAGAATTTGCGCATCACTTCTCGTGCACAGCGTGCCAAATTTACCGGGTCATTATCTCCTTGATACCCTAATTTTTTCGCAAAAACCTGACGAATCTGTTCGCGATTTTTATGAATACTTGGGAAAACAATATGTGACGGCTCATCCCAGTCATCCATTTGTAAAATGAATTCCGCCAAGTCTGTTTCCATCACACTGACATCGTCTAATCCCAATAACATTGGATCAATATCGACTTCGGTCGTCACCATTGATTTAGATTTCACAATTTTTTTCGCCTTTTTTTCTAGAACCACTTGCTTCACATATTCATTGGCCTCTTCGGCGGTTTGAGCAAAAAAGACTTTGCCACCTCGTTTGGCGACGTTATCACTGAACTCTTCTAAATAGTCAGGCAGATACTGAATTGTATGTTGGCGAATTTGTTCTCCCAGTTCACGCCATTGTGGCCAATTGCCTAAAGCTTCCCGCGCACCTTCTCGTTTCTCCCATTGGGCATCTTGTGCTTTGGCGACAGCCTTTTGCATAAACACATCTTTTTTACTTTCTTCAATTCGTTCACTTAACGGCTTATTGCTCGTTGATAATCCCACAGTTCTTCCCCCTTACCCTACCGATATGATTTGTGGTTGGTCCATGCGTGATTCATCCACTTCGTGATTAAGGACTTCTGCAATATGCATAATCTTAATCTTTTTCCCATCACGATTGAATTTACCCCCGATATTCATCAGGCAACCCATATCCGCACTAATTAAAATTTCTGCGCCTGTATCAATCACATCGTTCATTTTTTCCGTCACCATTTGTTCAGAAATAGCTGGCATTTTCACTGAAAACGTTCCGCCAAATCCGCAACAATTTTCAAGATGTCCTAAAGGAATCATTTCTAATCCTTTCACATGATCCAACAAAACAAAGGGTGATTCTCGTTCATTTAAAATTCGCGTCATATGACAAGAACGATGATAAGTGGCTTTCCCATGTAACGTTGCGCCAACATCTTTGACCCCTAAGACACGATAAAGAAACTGACTAAACTCATAAGTTCGCTCAGCTAAACGTTGTGCTTTTGGTCCATAAATAGGATCATCTGCTAAAAATTTGTGGTATTCTTTCATCATGCCGACACAAGACCCCGCAGGTCCCACCACATAATCGGCACCGTCAAAACTATCAATTTGATTCTTAAGCGTTGTCGTGCTCTCTGTCACATAGCCACTATTGTACGTTGGCTGACCACAACACGTTTGGCTTGTTGGTAAAACCGTTTCACAGCCATAACGTTCCAAAACCTCTACCATTGCTTGCCCTACATTTGGAAAAAGTAGATCCACCACGCATGTCGAAAATATACTCACTTTCACGCAAAATAACCTCCTCGTTTTCTACGAAAAGGCTCCATGAAATTAATTGGGCGGCTGTCATTAAAAGTCACTTGGCTGTCGTCTCTAACTACTTCACAGTGCCTTTTCAACAAATACGTTATTTGTAACAAAAATCGTTTTTTAAAATGATTCTTATACAATAATTATTTTACCAGTATCTGGTTTTAACAGCAAACGATTCCAGAAATTTTGTGCATTTTCACACAAAAAAGGAGGCTTTTTTATAAAAGTTTCTTTTAACCCCTTTGAAATTCGTTTTTTCTGAAGAAAAGAGTGACGAAATTTTGAAATTTTGGTAAACTAAGAAAAAACGAGAAACGAGGGCCATGCATGTTCATTTCATTTAACATGTTTATTCTATTAATTGTTGCAACGATCCTAATGATTTTTCTGATTATCTATTTGACAGTCACTGGAAATGATAAAAATAATAAAAAGAAACAAAAGAAAGAAACAAAAAGAACTACGCCAACTTTAAACAAAAAAACAACTGTCCCCCCTTCTCAGAAGCCAAATGTTGTGACTGATGTTGCCAAAAAGAGCGAGCCGGAAAAGCAAGCCGTACAACGAACACAACAACCAACCACTAGAGAGGACGAGACTTCTCAATTTACACGAAGCCAACGTCATAAATGAAAATGGGCCATAAGTCGAGATGACTTATGTCCCATTTTCTAATTCTTAAGATAATCAGCTGAACAAAAAATCCGCTAGTGGTTTCACTTTTTCTTTTAATTAATGATAGTTTATTCTTCTTTTCAGGTGTATACTAAATGATTGAAAAGAGACTTTAACTAATTAGGAAGAGGTGATTTTTTGTCTGCAAAGCGGTTTATTCAATTATTCATTTGTTATGCTATTTCAATGATTGTCGCAATACTTTTAACGGACTTATTTAATTTCTCGAGTCCTATAGCTTATTTAGTAGTGGCTAGTATCATCGGCTATGTAGTCATTACTGTTCCATTAACAATTATGACTCTATTAAAAAATAAAAATTAATAAAAAAATTGAGCGATTTTAATCACTTAAATTGCTCGATTTTTTTATTTTCATAATATTTTTCACTTATTTTTTCATTTTCATTGACAGAATAGTTGTAATTGTCAGAAAATTGTATATAATAAAGAAAGTTATTTTCATATTATTTTTTTCAATTAAAGGAGAACCCTATGAGTGAAACACAACAAACAACCTTAAAAAAACAATTAAGCTCGCGCCACATTACGATGTTAGCCTTAGGGGGAGCGATTGGCGCAGGTCTTTTTAAAGGAAGTGGCGAAGCAATTGGTATTGCTGGTCCTTCTGTTTTAATCGCCTTTCTAATTGGCGGTGCTGTTCTCTTCATCGTCATGAGTGGTTTAGGAAAACTCGTTTTAGATGGCGGAGACACACATCATGGTTTGTCTGGCTTAGTTCGACCATTTTTAGGTGCACATTCTGCTGACTTTATTGATTGGGTTTATTATTCCATGTGGACAATTAATATTATCGCAGAAGCGGTTGCCGCAGCTTCCTTTTTACAACTTTGGTTTCCTAATATTCCTGCTTGGTTTTTTGTTTTTATTTTAGCTATTTTAACGACGCTCATTAATCTTTACTCGGTTCGTTTATTTGCAGAAACAGAATATTGGTTGGCGTTTGCTAAAATTAGTGTCATCATTTTGTTAATTATTTTTGGTGTTTATCTGGTGGGACAACAAATGCTAGGCAGTGGTGTCTTCCCTACTTTACAAAGTATCACCGATCATGGTGGCTTCGCCCCACATGGCATGAAAGGTATTGTTAATTCTTTATTAGTAGTTATTTATTCTTATGGCGGTTCAGAATTAATCGCGATCACTGTCAGTGAAGCAGATGATCCTAAAAAAGCCATTCCTAAGGCGATTCGTGGTGTGATGGGACGGATTATTTCCTTCTATATCATTCCATTATTCTTACTTTTGATTATTTTCCCTTGGAATACATTAGCAGGCACAACGGTGAGTCCATTTGTTATGGTTTTTGAAAAAATGAATATTCCTTTTGCTGCTGACATCGTAAATTTTGTGATTATTTTAGCCTTGTTTTCTTCTATTAATTCTGGGGTATACGCCTCTTCTCGCCTTTTATATTTTCGCTTAAAAGATAAAAAAGGACCCATGAGTAAACTTGCGGTTTTAAACAAGCACCAAGTACCTCAACGTTCAGTTTTCTTCTGCGCCAGTGTTTTATATCTGGGCGTTATTCTTTCTTATTTTGTTGGCGATGAATTATTTGGTTACTTAGCCGGTTCTCTCTCTTACACTGTCTTGCTAATTTGGATTTTAATTAGCGCTGCGGCGTTTGTTCTTTCTTTAAAACGAGGGTCTCTCTTTGAAAAAAGTATTAATCTCCTTGCTTTAATCATTTTAGGTCTCATCTTTATTGGCATCTTATTTACAAATTCGTTAGGCATCACTCTTTTAACAGGCCTACTGTACTTTGTTATTTTCTTTAGTTATCGTAAGAAAAATGATTCCTTTCTACTCTCTGATGAAAGCTAAATAGACCAAAAAAAACGAACAGTTTTGTAAGACAACTGTTCGTTTTTTCGATGTTCCATCTCCTTCTTCTTTTGCTATGCTATTTTTGTAAATTGTTAGGAGGAGAAAAAATGAAAAAAATCGGCGCTATTTTATTTATTGGCTTATTCATTGTTGGTGGTTATACAGGCTATCGTTATTATGCAGATACATATAAGGGTGAAAAAGCCTATGCACAAGTTCCTCTAGAAATTCCTGAACGAAAACAAACAGTAGATGACAATCAAAAAAGCATAGATGGCCAATATTCTTTACACTATCGACTAACTTTTGTTAAAAGTAATGGAAAAACACAAGTCATGGACTACGAACGGACAGACAAAAATCCTCAACCTTTGGAACCAAATGCTTACATAGAAGCAACCATTAGTAAAAAAAGAATCATCCAATCTCCTGTCAAAATTGATAAAAAAGAGATTCCAGAAAAAGCTTTCGCACAATTAAATAACCGAAAAACAACCAGCGATAATTAGTCATCGCTGGTTGTTTTTTTACATGGAATAACAATTAATTCATAAATAATGGTACGCTGATTTTGCTTAATTTCATGAGAACCAAAAATTTCTTGTATGCGTTGTTCTAAAATTGGAACTGACCATTGTTCTTCAAAATAGTTGCGGAAAAAGTCTTTTGAAATAGCTTCTGATGCTTCAAAGAAAAATTTTTTTGTGAAAAAAGGTCGCTGTTCTTTTTTTAGAAATGCTTTGTATTTTGCCATCCAATTTAACTGCGGGTTGCTCTCTTGCTCAAAAGGAGAAAATAACGAATCTTGCTCTTCCACTAGCCGAAATATAAGACACCATTCCTCACTTAATTGGCACAATGCCTTAACTTTTTCCGGCGTATCCAAAGCAGGATTCATCGCTGAAAAAACGACTTGAAATTTTTTCCCAGTCTCAATCAGTCTTTCTTGGCTTTGGTGAAGAAAAACAACGTTGCTTTGTGCTTTTGCTTCCGCAATCTCCAACATTCTCTGAGAAATATCGGCTAGCGTATACTCCGTGACTTGCTCTTGAAAAAAAGGTAAGTATCGTCCTGTCCCACCTGCGATATCCAGAAATGTCTGACACGGAAAAAGACCTTCTTGGACCAAGAAATCACGTAATTCTCGGGCAATTGGAAATGGCGATTCTTGTTGAACTTCTTCATATTCTTCTGCAAATTCATCCCAAAATTCCGCTAATTCTTGCTCATTATTATTCATCAACAGTTGCCCCTTTCTCTCAATTCTTATAAAAAGTGTAGCAAAAGAAGCGCCAAAGAGCTAACAAGTTCACTCATTTAAATCAATAATTTCATCTACAAATCGCAGGGTTTTAGGTCGATGAGTAACCAAAATAGTCAACTTATTGTGGGTAAATTTTTGTACTTCTTGTAACACTTTTTCTTCGGTCTTTTCGTCCAATGCAGAAGTCGCCTCATCTAAAATAAGGATCTCTGCTTGTGTAAATGCTAAGCGTGTAAAAGCAATCCGTTGTTTTTCACCACCAGAAAAATTCATTCCTTTTTCACTCACAATAGTGTTTAAACCTTCCGGTAACCGTTCATAAAGTTCCCCCAACTGAAAACGATACATAGCTTCAATTACTTGTTCATCAGAAATTTCTTGATTAAATACAATATTTTCTTTCAACGTTCCTTGAAATATTGGCACATCTTGAGATAAATAAAAAACTTTTTCATAATAATCTTCCAAATTAAATTGTGTTAGAGGAAATTGATTCACATAAACTGTCCCCTCTGTCGGCTTCAATAATCCTAAAATCAATTTAATCAGGGTAGATTTACCTGTCCCACTTTTTCCAATCAAGCCATAGGTTTTATTCATTGAAAATTGTCGATTTTGTTGGGACATAATCGTTTGACTATCTACGCTAAAACACACATCTTTTAATGAAATTGTTTGAATTTCAGGTAACGCTTTGCCGGAAACCGCTAAGTCAGGATCATCTTCTTTTTTATAAAAATCTTCCAAGCGCTGATAGGCTACTTTATCCAAATTATATTGAACAAATAAAACATTAAATATGGCTATCGGCGTATAAATTCGATCGATATACATCACTATCGCTACAAGTCCACCTAAACTTAGCGTCACGACGTTAGTAAAACTAAGTACGACAATACTTACTTTGATAAGTGCAACTAACAAGGCAAAAAAGCCAAAGAAAAATTCATGGATCATAGTCATTTTTGTTATATTTTGACTATTTTCCTCTGCCATTAACGCGTAATTTTCAATCTCTTTTTTATATTTTCGATTAATTCTAAAAGTTACTAGTTCGGTCATCCCTCGTATCAAAGTAGCATTCATTGCTTCTTCAGAAATAAGTGTTTTTTCTTTCATTTTTTGTAGCGTTTTCAAAAGTATTTTGGTTAAAATAAATACAATCACATAACCAATTAGAATTGCTGGTAATAATTTTTTATCAATCAATGCTATGAAAAATAAATTAAATAACGTCTCTGGAATTAACTCTCGAAATAAGCGCCCATAAAAATTCAAGTGGATATTTCTCCCAGCTGCTGCACCAACTTCTACTTTTTGTAGTAAAGCACCCGCTCCCAGTTTTAGATATTCTTCATAGGAAATCTTGCTCATTTTTATTAAACTTAATTTCTTCAAATAGAAATAGATGCCATTAGTTAAGTAAGCTTTCGGTTTCTGTTCACAGTAAGACAATAGCGGAATTAAAATAATTGTCGTTCCATACGCTACTAACAACCCTAGTTGGAAACTTTTTTGATAATGATCTAACAACTGTTGAAAAAAATAAATTGCTAAAGCACTACATAATGAAACAATCACACCAATCAAAATGTACCAAGTGAAGCTTTTCTGAAAGTGCGACCATATTTTTTTAGTCATTTACTCCCTCCTTTTCGAGCATTATATACCTTACTGTAGCATAGTTTTTGATTGGCGCCTATCAGCAATTTATCTCCAGATAATAGAAAAGCCCCCCAGCGAAAGCTGGATGGCTTTTCTATTGTTAATTCTTTCTGATTTGTAGATAACTTACACCTAAAACGGCAAATGTACTTGCCAGTATTCCTGCTATTAACATAAACGGTGTTTTTGTTGTGCCTGTTTTGGGAAGTTCTCGTTGCCCGTTTGCTTCATTTAATTTTTGAATTGGTTCACTAAGCAGTTGGGGAGCCAACTGTGGGCTTCCTTCATTTTTCAATGTATTTAATGGAGCGTTTAGTATTTGTGGTTGATTTTTTGATGTAACATTTTTATTTGTCTCCACAGTTGTTTCTGTGGATGGCTGTTTTTTCTCAGTTATAGTAATTTCTTTTGTTGGTGAGACATGAACTTCTGATTGGCTGCTTTCTGCCGTTTCTGTTGTGCCATTCTCTTCAGTTGTCACACTTGGTTTTTCAGGTATGATTGGTGCAATTGTACCTAACGTTTCACTTTCATCTGGATTTTCTTCTTCCGTTGGTGAGACATGAACTTCTGGTTGGCTGCTTTCTGCAGTTTCTGTTGCGCCATTCTCTTCAGTTGTCACACTTGGTTTTTCAGGTATGATTGGTGCAATTGTA
>OKJV01000161.1_pt1 | contig 40287 bp, 56 predicted proteins | sample 1612551 | NCBI WGS metagenome assembly OKJV01 (sample SAMN04436805, study PRJEB24849) | human gut metagenome | biome: human gut; feature: NICU; material: stool | host: Homo sapiens | place: USA: Saint Louis, MO | collected 2011-05-05 | reverse complement strand
CGATGTCGCTGATCGCCTCTGCGATGAAAGAGTGTGCCGAGGCTAAACAGGCCGTGCTGCTGGACGCTCCAGAACACCAGAAACTGAAAGAGGTAAGCGAGGGTATAGCGTCGCTGTTCCGCCTCATGCCGGAGCAGGTAGGTCCGCTGATGACAATGGTGACGTCGATGATGGGGGTTATGTGATGGGAAGTATCAAAAACGGCGAAAGCCAGTCTGCTCGAACAGAACTGGCCTTCAGATGCAAATCGTGTGCACTCATTGCAGGAGGAATAATGGCAAAAAATCCACGCTATTACCATACCGCTGTACATAAAAACATAACCCGCGACCGCTTCATCCGCTCGGTTAATCCGATTGTGGCAGAGAAGATGCGCGCCATCCTGGAAGAGCTGAAACGTAAGGAGAGTGGCCGTGGGTAACGTATCCAATTTAGCCGAAGCCAGAGAGGCCAGAAGGCTCCAGAAACCGCGCACGAATGACGGTAAGGGGTTTGCCTTGCTGCACCGTAAAATTATGGATGTGCCGTTCTACAAGGACGCTGAGGCGGCTCATTTATGGGTTCACCTGCTCCTGCGCGCCAATCACGAACAGACACTGGTATCCACTGATGTTGGCGATGTGATCTGCGAACGCGGAGAGTTCATCACTGGGCGCAACACGCTGGCAATGGAAACGGGTTTGACCGCTGATCGCGTTAAATCACTTCTCCGTAAATTCCAGAATCTGGGCATGATCACCACCAAATCGAACAACCGTTTTACTGTTCTAAAAGTGGTCAAATATGACGAATATCAGTCAAATTTTTGTCCAGCCGATGTCCAGCCGGTGTCCAGCGCAAACGCAGTTATATCAATGCCTGTTGAGGTGGAGTGTCCAGCCGATGTCCAGCCAGTGTCCACAGATAACAATATATTAAATAACTTACTACCTAACGGTAGTAAGTATGTCGCAAATGACCAGAAACCCGCTGAAGAGAAAAAGTCCCGTTTGTCATGCGATGAAGTATGGCAATGCCTGAAAGACGAACTGCCTGAAGCCCGGGGATGGAGATGCCTCACTGATGAGCGACGCAATCTGATCCGCACCTTCTGGGGTAAGGCTAACAAGATTGCCCGCAACCTGGACGGCAAGCCGATGGATATGGACGGTTTCAGAAGTTATCTGCGCTACATCGCTCAGAACTGCCGCTGGATGCTTGAAGACAGACCAGACCAGAAATCCGGGAAGACCTGGCGCCGCATGAAATTCGATAAGTTCCTGACCGAAAAGCTCTACATCGAAGTGCGCGAGGGGGATCGTGATGACCGCTGAATTTATGGCTGTACCACAAAACCTCGAAGCAGAGCAGAGCGTTATCGGTGGCCTGCTGCTGGATGATGACAACAGCGAGCGAGTCCAGAAGGTTCTGGCGATGCTAAAGCCTGAGTCGTTCTATAGCCGACCTCACCAGCTGATCTTTGCCGAGATGCGCCAGATGTTCCGCGACAACAAGCCAGTCGATGGTCTGACATTGTTCGACGCGCTTGAAGGCAAAGGGCTCGCGGAGCAGGTAGGTGGCTTTGCTTACCTTGCAGAGATCGCCAAGAACACTCCCAGCGCTGCAAACATCGTGGCTTACGCAGCATCGGTCCGGGAAGCCGCAATGGAGCGCTACGGTATCAACCGCCTGACCGAAGCTACTGAGCTGCTGTATTCCCGCAACGGCATGAGCGCTACGCAGAAGTACGAGGCCATTCAGGGGATTTTCACCCAGCTCGCAGACCATTCAAAAACCGGAAGTCGCCGTGGGTTGCGGTCGTTCGGGGATGTTATGGATGACTGGGTAGCGGATCTGGAGAAACGATTTGACCCCTCAGGCGAACAGCGCGGCATGAGTACAGGTATCCCATCCCTCGACAGACTGCTGGCGCCGAAAGGTCTGGTTAAAGGCTCTCTGTTCGTGATTGGCGCAAGGCCAAAGATGGGCAAGACAACCCTGTATGGGCAGATGGCTATCAACTGCGCGGTCCGTGCGAAAAAGCCAGCGCTGATGTTCAGCCTCGAAATGCCGAGCGACCAGATCCTCGAAAAACTGGTTGGTCAGAAGTCCGGCGTAAATCCGAGCATTTTTTACATGCCCGCCACGGATGACGCCGATGATCAGTACCAGGGAGACTACGACGGCGACTTTAAGAAGGCGATCGCTACAGCCGGCAGACTGAGTGAAATCGACATGCTGTACATCGACGACACTCCTGGCCTGTCACTGGCGCATATCGTTACCGAATGCCGTCGAATTAAGCGCGAGAAAGGCTGCGTAGGCATGGTTCTGGTTGACTACTTGACGCTGATGACCGCCGAAAAAGCAGACCGTAATGACCTGGCCTACGGGATGATCACCAAAGGGTTGAAGAACCTCGCCAAAGAGCTTGGCTGCGTCGTCGTGCTGCTGACCCAGCTGAACCGAGAACTGGAGAAGCGAGTGAATAAACGCCCGTTACCGAGCGATTCCCGCGACACAGGACAGATTGAGCAGGACTGCGACTACTGGGTTGGTATCCACCGGGAAGGTGCTTTCGATGACAGCGTGCCGCCTGGCGAAACGGAGTTAATCCTGCGACTCAACCGCCATGGCAGTACCGGCACGGTGTATTGCAATCAGATCAACGGTGCAATTTACGACACAGACCAGCAGGCCGCCTACGCAGAACGCCGCGGGCGCGAGCAGCAGCCGAAAAAGAAAGGGGGCTTCTGATGAAAGGCAAACAGGCAATTCTGCGTTATCTCGAAACGCACCGGACCTTCACCGCGAAGGATGTGTCCACAGAGTGCGGCATGACCATCAACTGCATCACGAAGAACGCTATCGATCTGGAGCGGGCCCGGAAGATTGTGCGCGTGAGCAAGGTCTGGCGAACGGTGACTTATCGCCTGGCGACGCCGGAAGAGCAGGACGGCACCGCGCGCAGTTGCACCAATGGAATATTTCAGGAGTGCCGGAACAGTCCGGCGATGAGAAGGGTATTGATGGTTTGGGGGAGGGTAGGGGTATGAAACAGAAATTTATCGAGTGGTTTACCAAGAACAACAACGGCTGCTCGCCAGCGATGGAAGACGACAGAAGCTTTGTGTACGAGATGACGCAGCACATGTTCGAAGCGTACCAGGCTGGCGTGGCTGAAGGTGAAGCCAAGTGCGCGGCGCTGGCATCGATCGAAGCGGAGCCTGTGGCGTGGCTACTGTCAGGCGGCGGCGCTAAAAACCACGTCAGCTTCGATAGTGGCAATGCTTACGCCGATCCGCTGCGCGAAGTGACGCCACTCTACGCAGCACCACAGTTGCCGCAGCCAGCGGTGCCGGAAACAGTGCCTGAATCTCTGAAAGACAAGTTACTCACTATTTGTGACCTCGTTGAAGATAACGACGAGTACTGCCAGGACATATGGAACGCCTGCCGCGCCGACATGCTTCAGGGTGCAGATGGTACCCTCACCAATGAAGGTACCATACCAGTCACGCAATTTAATCCGGTAGCAGATCTGTACGGCTTAACCTCACCAACTGGCGGTGAAACATCGTTCACTTTCGACGCTGTTGAAGCTCGCGATTTTATTGATGGCGGGTGGTCATGTCAGGAGTACGTGGAGCTTGAACGCTTTCAGGAAGCGATAACCAACCATACCGAGGATAAGCTCGCTATGGTTGACCATTCCGGTGACTCCAACAATATGGTTGAACCTGTAACGACGGCTAATAAGTTGCCAGATGATTTCGACTTCGATCGCTTTAACGATGTCGTGTGGCTGGAGGCTGTGGCAAGCAATCCGCACATGCATTCACCAACCACATCGACCATCGCTATGGTGGCCTTGGAGCTGAACAAGAGGTTATCCGGTGGCAACTCTCCGGTGATTCCGGATGGTTGGGTGCTGGTGCCAGTTGAGCCGACTATGTCGCAAGAATTCGCAGGGTACAGAACGCTCACTGATACAGGGAAAATGTCACGCCTAATGAAAACAAGGCTGTCAAACATCTATCGCGCGATGATTGCAGCATCACCGCAGCAGGAGGCATGATGTACGACAATTACACCATCAACCGCTGCGACGCCATGGAGTGGCTTGCAGAGCATTACCCAACCTTCCCGGACAGGATGCCAGATGTGCCGCTTAAGGCCGACTGGTGTAGCGCCAGCCTGTTCAGAGGGTGGAGTTTCGTTATCTTTCTCGATGGTTCACTGGTCTTTGCTGACTGCCTGTCACCTCCCATCCGGGCAGAAGACATGGCTGGCTTCAAACTGCCTGAGTTGACATAGCTACCATACAAGCGATATGGGAATCCCCATATCGACCCGCCCAGGGCCTCTTCGGAGGCCTTTCTCTTTAGTTGATTTTGTTGAATCAACCGTCCATACTTTCTTTGCTGACGGCCTGAACACCCGTCAGTGACTTCTGCGCATTTGATGGGGACATTAAATGCGAACACAATCTGAACTCCTCACCTTGTCACAGATGCTTAGCGGCACCTGCGATTCTCTGCTTTCTGCGGTTTCCGTTAAGGAGACCGTATGACTATTCCAGTAGACGGCATCAAACTCCATCGCGGTAACTTCGCGTCCATCGGCCAGCAGATTCAGCCGTTGCTGGATGCTGGGCAATGCTTCCGCCTTCAGGTCAAGCCGTGGCGCGAGAAGCGCAGCCTGTCGCAGAACGCGCTCAGCCACATGTGGTACACGGAAATCAGCGAGTACCTCGTCGCCCGCGGCAAGACATTCGCTACGCCTGAGTGGGTTAAAGACGCGATGAAGCACACCTATCTCGGCTACGAAAGCAAAGACCGGGTGGATGTCGTGTCCGGAGAGGTCACGACCGTGCAGTCACTCCGCCATACGTCAGAGCTGGAAACCGGCGAGATGTACATTTTCCTGTGCAAAGTCGAAGCCTGGGCGATGAACATCGGCTGCCACCTGACTATTCCGCAGAGCTGTGAATACCAGCAGCTGCGCGATAAGCAGGAGGCCTGATGTCTACTCCACTTTCCCGCGTCATCACAAACGAAATCTTCCGCGTTCCGGCGCGCCGCCAGCGTAAGCCAGCGGTTAAGCCGTCCGACGTCCCGACCCTGAAAGACTACACCGCCCGCCTGGTGGATCAGAAATGGCTGCGCCTCGCAGCGAGGAGAAAATCCGCATGAGCATGTATCAACGCATTCATGGCGCTAACTGGCGCAATATCTTCGTCGTCGGGGATCTGCATGGGTGCTACACGCTGCTGATGAATGAGCTCGAAAAAGTTTCTTTCGACCCGGAGCATGATTTGCTGATCTCTGTTGGTGACCTTGTTGACCGCGGCGCGGAAAACGTCGAGTGCCTGGAGCTGATTACTATGCCGTGGTTCCGGGCTGTGCGCGGAAACCATGAGCAGATGATGATTGATGGATTGTCTGAGTATGGAAACGTTAACCACTGGCTGGTGAATGGTGGCGGTTGGTTCTTCAATCTCGACTATGACAAAGAGGTGCTAGCGAAGGCTCTGGTTCACAAAGCAATTGAGTTACCACTCATCATCGAGTTGGTTACCTCCGATCGAAAAATAGTCATCTGTCACGCTGACTACCCGCACAACGAATATGAATTTGATAAGCCAGTGCCGAAAGAAATGGTCATCTGGAATCGTGAGCGGGTTAGCGACGCTCAGGACGGAATTGTCTCGGCAATAGCCGGTGCTGATCTGTTTATCTTCGGACACACCCCAGCGCGCCAGCCCCTGAAATATGCCAACCAGATGTACATCGACACCGGTGCCGTGTTCTGCGGAAACCTCACACTGGTACAGGTTCAAGGTGGTGCCCATGCGTAAACCATCCCACCGTAAGTGCAAAGTATGCGGTGAATACTTCGTGCCGAAATTCCATGACATCCGGATCCGCTGGTGCTGTCCGGAGCACGGCGCAATCCTCGCGATGGAAGAACGTGAAAAGGAGAAGGTGAAAGCCGCGGCCAAGCGCATCAAGGAGCAGAAAGAGGCAGAGAAGGCCGGGCGCAAACGCCGCAAGGAACGCCTGGCAGAGCTACGGCCTGCCGGTTACTACAAGGCGCAGGCTCAGCAAGCATTCAACGCCTACATCCGCGCGCGTGATGCTGGTTTGCCATGCATCAGCTGCGGAGAGACCAATCCGCCTGATCTGCATGGCGGTCAGTGGGACTGCGGCCACTTCAAAACGGTCGGCGCTAACCCTGAATTGCGCTTTGAAGAGCGCAACGCCCATAAGCAGTGCAAATCCTGTAATGCCGGAGCCGGAAAGTACACCGCCAAGGAGGCGACAGTCGCGCAGCAATACGAAGCTGGCCTGGTTGCTCGTTACGGGCAGGATTACGTCGACTGGCTCAATGGCCCCCACGCAATGACCAACTACCGCCGGGAAGACTTCATCCGGATCCGGGATGAATACCGCGCCAAACTCAAAGCACTGAAACAGCGGGAGGCCGCATGAACCATACCGACTTCCTTCGTTACCAGGCAGAAAGCGTTAAGCGCGCCAGCATGCCGCCAGTAGCAAAGCACAGCCAGACCAAAACCAATCAGCCACATAAGGAAGCCGCATAATGAAACTGGAATTAACCAACGACCAGCATCAATGGGTAGACCAGTGGCTCCAGTTGTGGGGCGCATGGTGCCAGACCGGCAAGATTGATAAAGCGATGATCAACATGATTGCCAGATTCATGGCTACCGTCGAGCCCCAGCAAGCATCACGGCCGGTATGTAGTGATGATGACGGAATGCTCATTGATGCTGTCATTCGCCACTACCTGAAGAATGTGGATGAAAATGCCTGGCGGGTTATCTTCGCCTACTATGTCTGCAACTCCAGCGAGATCCGAATTGCATCATGGCAGCATGCAGTAAGTAAGCCTCGCCTTATGAAGACGCGTGGCGGAAATCAGTACAAACACCCAAGCATCTCGACAATCCGTAGAGAGGTGAAGCAAATCATCAATGCTTCATTGTTCTGTTTATACCAACCGCTTCAAAATGCGTTTAACGATCGCGAAAATGTGAGGAAAGTTGCAAATAAATCACACAACGTGCTTGCAATTTAATGAACAAATGAGCAAACTAATTCGTATATGTTGCCATTGTTGTGTGTAACATGAATAAATTCCAAGCCCCGCCATCGTGCGGGGCTTTTTCGTTTCAGGGCCGGAAGCTCATTTGGTATGAGCAGTCCCCTCATAAGGGAAGGGTAGACAGGTTCGAATCCTTCACGGCCCACCAAATTTGCCTGTAGCTCAGAGGAAAGAGCAGCCGCCTTCTAAGCGGTTGGTCGCTGGTTCGAATCCAGCCAGGCGAGCCAAACCCAGCCAGGGTATTTACGGCCAGAGAGCCGACATTGCCTTACCCTCATCTTCCCGGCCTGTCGCCGGGTTTTTTATTCAGGCCGCAGACAATCAATTCCAGATGCCACGTAGCAATCGTGTCTGACGGCCTTTCCCCACTACACAAACAGCACCCCGTTCTTTCGGAGGTGATATGGCTAAACGTATGCAAGATAAAGAAAGCATTGCCGGAGTGTCATGGTTGATAGTCCTTGCTCTGTCATGCTGGGGCGGCCTGGTCCGATACCTTATTGACGTTAAGCAGAACAAAGCCACCTGGAGCTGGATCAACGCGCTGGCGCAAATTGCAGTGTCCGGCTTTACCGGTCTTATTGGTGGCCTGATCAGCGTTGAAAGTGGGCTGAGCCTTTACATGATTCTGGTTACGTCGGGCATTAGCGGGGCGATGGGCTCCGTGGCGCTGACGTACTTCTGGGAACGCCTGACGGGGATGAAGAATGCAAACAATTAACCCTCAGCGCAAAGCGTTTCTCGACATGCTGGCATGGTCAGAAGGCACTGACAACGGACGGCAGCCGACCCAAAACCACGGTTACGACGTAATTGTTGGCGGATCGCTGTTTACTGATTACTCCGATCACCCGCGCAAACTGATTACGCTGAATCCGAGACTTAAATCTACTGCTGCGGGGCGCTATCAACTACTGGCGCGTTACTGGGATGCATATCGCAAGCAGCTTGGGCTGAATGATTTCTCTCCAGCTAACCAGGACGCTGTTGCTCTCCAGCAGATTAAAGAGCGCGGGGCGCTACCTCTGATCGACCGTGGCGACATTCGCCAGGCTATCGATCGTTGCAGCAATATCTGGGCATCACTTCCCGGCGCTGGTTACGGTCAGTTCGAACATAAAGTTGATGCTCTGATTGCAAAGTTCAAGGCTGCCGGAGGCAAAGTTAACGAGCCTGCATCATGAACACGGCCATCATCTCGTTGTTGAAAAAACTTTGGCTTCCAGTTGTCATCCTGTTTGTATTTGCCGTGCTGTCGTGGAAGGTGAATCACTACCGCGACAATGCCATCACCTACAAAGGCCAGCGCGACAAGGCGACGGTCAGGGCAGACACATCGGAAGCGATCACCAACAACGTGATCACCACGATGAACCTTATCCGTGACATCTCACAGGCTACCCAGAATGCAAAGAACGAACTGGCCCATAAAGGCGAGACGCGCATTGTCTACATCAGGCAGGCGCTTGAAGGCGATCCGTGCGCTAACCAGCTTGTTCCTTCTGCCGCTGCTGACAGCCTGCGGGAATACGCAGACAGTTTACGTTCCGGCGCCAGTGGTGCCGATAAGCGCTGACCTGACAGCAGACACACCGATCCCCGGAATGGGGGTCCCGTTCACGTGGCAGGCAAGTCTTGAGTTAAACGCTCAGCTCTATACGGCGCTTGGGCAGTGCAATCTGGATAAGGCCGCAATCCGCAAAATCGAATCCTCCCGACAAGGAAAGAATGCTCAACCCCAATAAGGCGGTGATCATCATCTTGCTGACGGGTAAGCCGTAAGTGGCTAAGCACTTCTGAGAAGCAGGGCAACAGCTGCGACAAGGCAAAGAGGTAATCATGTCCGACATCTACCAAATCACGCTAACCACCCAAACAGGCGAAACCTTCACGGGCAAGATGTCACGACGTCAGCCTGAGCTGGTAAACGGCTTCGTGCCGCTGGCGACCGAGACTGGCCAGTGGCTGTATTTCGCGCCTGCCGATGTGAAGCGCGTGGAGTTCACGCCAGTTCCTACCGAGGAAGAAACCAATGGCGATGTGCAGACTGTCAGTTGAAATCAAAATCAGGTGGTGGGTTCCTGTCTACCTCAGGACGCTGACCGTGTTCTGCTTAATGATGCGTTGCGAGCCTGATTACCAAAAGGTGAGAAACTTCCTCGTTAAGTATGGCATTAGCCAGAAGCTGAAGTATGAGCATGTAAATAAATAACGGAGTAACGAATGACCAAACCGGACTGGGAGGCCATCGAGACGGCGTACCGGGCCGGAGTGATGTCCCTCCGAGAAATAGCATCACAACACGGTATCAGCGAAGGCGCTATCCGTAAGCGCGCCAAGCGTGACGACTGGTCGCGTGACCTCAATGCGAAGATTCAGCAAAAGGCTGATGATCTGGTACGCAAACAGGAGGTACGCAAACAGGTACGCAACGAAAGCACTTTGACCGAACGCGTACTGATAGAGGCGACTGCCGAGGTAATTGCCACGGTACGCATGGAGCACCGGGGAGACATCCGCCGGGCTCGTGAACTGACCAATACGCTATTCGATGAACTTGGTGCGCAGTGCGCAGATGTAAGCGCGCTCGAGCAGTTGGGCGACATCATGTTTGACCCCGACGATAAAGGGCGGGACCGGCTCAATGAAATTTATCAGAAAGTGATCAGCCTGCCTTCCCGCGTTAAATCCATGAAAGACCTGAGCGACAGCCTGAAGACGCTGATCGGCCTCGAACGTGAGGCGTACAGCATCGAGAATAAGGCTGAAACGAAAGAGGTCACGCATAACGTCATGCTGGTGCCAACCAGTGACAGCGTGGACGACTGGGAAGCGGCAGCGAAGAAACAACAGGGCGGGGTGCTCGGTGGATGAATTACAAAGCTGTATGGAAGCCTCTGCCTGGATCGCAGTCTCTGGCTCTGAGCTGCCCGTGTAACGAAATCCTGTTCGAGGGTACTCGTGGTCCTGGTAAAACCGCTGCGCAGTTAGCCAGGTTCCGGCGCAATGTCGGCGTGGGATATGGCTCGTTCTGGCGCGGCGTCATCTTCGACACCGAATATAAGAACCTTGCCGACATCATCACTCAGTCGAAGCGTATGTTTCGCCTGTTCAACGACGGTGCACGCTATCTGTCATCTGCAAGCGAATTGCGATGGGTGTGGCCTACTGGCGAGGAGCTGCTCTTCCGCTTCGGCAAAGAGGCGGACGACTACTGGGATTTCCACGGGCAGGAATTCCCGTTCATTGGCTTTAACGAGCTGACGAAACAGCAGTCTCCAGAGTTCTACGAAATGATGTTCTCCTGCCGGCGCTCATCGTTCAGGCCGGAAAACTACCCGCTAGAGAATGGCAAGTTACTGAGGCCGATCCCGCTGGAGACGTTCAGCACGACCAACCCATTCGGCATCGGTCATACCTGGGTGAAGAAGCGCTTCATTGAGCCAGCGCCGCGCGGAACCGTGCAGCGCGACCGGCAGATGGTGTTCAACCCTCAGACAGAACGAGAAGAGGAAATCACGCTGACCCGCGTGGCCATCCACGGATCGTTCAAAGAGAACCCGTACCTCGACCCGCAGTACATCGCGACGCTGATGGCAATTAAAGACCCTAACCGACGCAAAGCGTGGGTGGAGGGCTCCTGGGATGTGACCAGCGGCGGGCGATTCGACCACCTGTGGAATGAATCGCTGCACGTCATTAAGCCATTCCGCATACCGGATAGTTGGACAGTTGACCGCTCCCATGACTGGGGTGAGTCGAAGCCGTTCTCAAATCTGTGGTGGGCTCAGGCTGATGGCACTGCCGCCGAACTGCCTGATGGTCGGCAGTTCTGCCCGCCGGCAAGGACGTTAATCCTGATCGGAGAATGGTATGGCTGCCCGCCTGATGAGCTGAACAAAGGCCTGAATATGTCATCCACCAACGTCGCGAAAGGCGTGGCGTGGATTGACAAGCGGCTGGTGGGCGAAGACGTCGACGAGCCGGAAGAGATTCAAATAGACGGTGTTACGCAGGGCCAGTTGAACATTGTTCCGGGAATATGCTCGGAAGTTATCCCTGGACCGGCTGATAGCGCCATTTTCAATACCGGTGACGATGAGTTGTCGATCGGCCAGAAAATGGAAAGTCAGGATGTCGAATGGCTTGAAGCCAATAAGAAGCCTGGCTCGCGAGTAAACGGGGCCTCGGTATTCGCTGACATGCTTGAGGCTGTAGTTGAAGGTAAGAAGCTGGAATCTGGCATACCTGAGAAGCCTGCCTTTTACGTGTTTGAGCATTGCCGAGGATGGATTAGCCGCATACCCGTGCTGGTTCGCGACAGCAAAAACCCAGATGACGTAGATACCCAGCAGGAAGACCACGACTGGGATGCTACCCGCTACCGAGTACTGCATTCACCAAAGAAAATCACCGGCATGTTGGTGCGCTCGCGCTGACGGAGGAAACCGTGAACGAAAGCGAAATGAACAAACAATTTGCCGCAAATGCCAGCCTCGATCGTGATCGTATGCGCTACGTTAACGCTCTGTTTAATGGCACCAGTAATACGAAACGCCAGCGACTGTACCAGGAGTTTGGCTATCCACTGAATCTGAGCTTCGACGACTTTTTCCGAGCCTACAGCCGCAATGCTATTGCTAACGCTGCGGTTAACCGGATGGTCGATGGCTGCTGGGAGGACTTCCCGGATGTCTACGAAGGTGACCAGACGAAGGATGCCACCCAGCAAACGGACTGGGATAAGCGCGTAAACAAACTGCTAAAGCGTTGCTGGAAACAGATAAAGGGCGCTGACAAACGCAACCTAGTGGGGCGCTACTCTGCGCTGCTGATTCAGGTAAAGGATAACCGGACCTGGGATAAACCGGTCGATAAGATAGTTACTGCCAGGCAGAAGGAAAAGGCGTTAGTTAAGTTGATCCCTGTGTGGGAGGCACAGATTGAGCCTGTCACTTACAACGAAGACCAGAGCAGCGAGAACTATGGTGACGTCACCATGTACTCGTTTACTGAAATCCCAGTACAACAGCAGGCAGGCGGGCAGCCCGGACGCATCATTAACGTCCACCCTGACCGCGTAATTATCCTCGCTGAAGGGTCAGACGATGGACGCCTCTACTCTGGCGAATCAATGCTTGCTGCTGGCTTCCATAAAATCATGGACAGCGAAAAGGTCTCCGGCGGTGCGGCTGAAGGTTTCTTCAAAAACGCCAGCCGCCAGCTCAACTTCAACTTCAGCGCCAAAACAAACTTCTCAGCACTGGCTAAGGCTCTTGGTGTTTCAGAATCTCAGCTATCCGAAGCCCTTGATGGGCAGGTGCGACGCCTTAACGATAGCTCTGATAGCGCTGTGATGATGCAGGAGGGCGATGTTAGTGTGTTATCGGTTGCAGCGGCGGACCCAGAACCAACGTGGCGAACCATTCTGAATGAGTTTTGCGCCACCGTGCCGATCCCTGTCAAAGTACTGGTCGGCATGCAGACGGGCGAGCGGGCCAGTAGCGAGGATGCGAAAGACTGGGCCAAAACCAGAATGAGCCGGCGAACCGGCTTCCTGACAGACCTGATAACGGACATCGTTACCCGATTCTGGGAGTTTGGCTTCATTCCTCCAGCGGCAGGCGAGGAAATCACCGTCGGATGGTCCGATCTACTGGCACCGAGCCAGGCAGAGAAGATTGCCAACATGGACAAGCTCGCGGACGTGGCCGTGAAGTCGACGAACGCGTTTGGCCGCTCAGCTATCACAGAAAATGAGATACGCGCGGCGGGCGAACTGCAAGCTCTGCCTGAACTTGATGACGAGGTGCCGCCAGATGGCAACAAGCCAAAGCCTGACCCACTGGCCGACCCAGAATCAGAAGCCGAAAAGTCCGGTGATACCGCGGTCGAAAGTTGATCCCACAATGTCGCGCAAGTCCGTCAGCAGGATGGAGCGCGACATTGAGGATAGGTATTACGCGATAAAGGTAGCGCTGAAAGCTCTGTTCGACCAGCGCCTGACCGGGCGAGAGCGTGAGGTAAATAGCCATAACTGGCACTTCCTGTGCCACGACCACGGCGCTGACATGCGGCTCTACCAGGTCAACGCTGGCAAGTTCATCTACGACATGTCGGCGCAGGAACTGGCTGACCTGCTGGAGGCGGTGCAGGGCATTCTCGATGACTATCTGCTGGAAGGCGGAGAGCAAAACCTGTGGGCGATGGATTACGTCGTCGCAGAAGCACAGCGTGGCACGCTGGAAGCATTCAATAACCTCTCGCAGCAGTCACAGGCGTACGCCAGCCAGACTACGCTACAGCAGCTTTTAAGCAGCCCCGCTTATCTGAACCAGATATCAGCGGCCAGGCTGACAACGTTCAGTGACTGGAAGGTCATCAGCGATACAGCCCGCGGCGACCTGGCCAACATCATCACCGATGCGGTAGCGCGCGGGGTGAATCCTCGCGAGACGGCCAGCGTCATAAGCAAGCGCCTCGATGTGTCGATGTCCAAGGCCAAGACCATCGCTCAGACTGAGCAGGTCGGCGCGCTGCGGCAGGCGCAATGGAACGAAACGGACTGGGCGGCTGACCGGCTGGGGCTGAATACCGGCTTGCTGTGGTTGTCAGCGCTCAAGCCGACGACGCGCACCTGGCACGCCAGCCGTCACGGGAAGGTCTATACCACCGAAGAGGTGCGGGACTTCTACGCAGAGAACGGCAATCGGTACAACTGCTATTGCAGCCAGATACCGGCGCTGCTCAACGACGACGGCAGCATCTTCAACGAAGGGCTATCGGATAAGCTGAAAAAAGAACGTAAAGATTGGGGGAAAAATGGCGATAATAATCCTTGATATATATGAGGATTAAAAATGAGCCAAAATATTAAAGAAGTTAAATTTGAGTGGAAAGAAATATTCAAGACAGACCTGGATATTGCTTATCGTGTGACGTGCAAAATTTCGGGGGACGACGGCAGGGCTGTAGAGACTAGTGAAATAGTGAAGGTAAATAAAGTAGCTCCTATGTTTCTTTCTCAAGAAAACTCTCCTTCATTGTCGAAAGCTGCCGAAGCTTCTGCATATAACAGCGCTGTTGAATTGTATAAGGCATCTGGAAGTGTGCAGTAAGTAAAAAATTATGCTCATCAAACCCGCTTCGGCGGGTTTTTTATTGCCCTGACAAAGCAGGAGAGGGGATGAAACTCTCAAGTATTCATGTAAAAAGCCTCGCAATCAACGCCTCCAATATCTCAACGACCGCTATCAACGGCCAGGAGCACTACGTCATTCGTGGTGCGGTACCGATCGTCGATGACATCGTGATGAATGGCGGGCTGTACCCGGCGGAGGAGATTAACAACAGCTACCAGACGATGGAGCGCAAGTTAATGCCGATTGGCCACCCGATGGTGAACGGCAAATACGTCAGCGCCAACGATCCGCAGGCGGTCAACGACTACTACGCCGGGGCATGGGCTCAGAACGTCAGCAAGGCCAACGACAAGGTCGTGATGGACGTTTACGTCAATAAGGCTGTGGCAGACACCAAGCCTGACGGTAAGCGCCTTATTCAGCGACTGGACGACATGATTTCCGGCAATAACGCCGACCCGATTCATGTCTCTACCGGTCTGCTGCTGAACAAAGAGCAAAAGACAGGTGAGTCGAAGCAGAAGAAATACTCCTGGGTCGCTCACAACATGCAGTTTGACCACATTGCGATCCTGCTCGACGAGCCCGGTGCTGGTACGCCTGAAGAAGGTGTCGGCATGTTTGTCAACTCTGACGGGCAAGAGGCTGATGTTGAATCGACGAGCCTCATCGATGCAGCCAACAGCATGAAAGACGGCTGGTGGAACAAAGTGAAGTTCTTCATCAGCAACGCTTCAGAGATGTCCTTCGACGACATCTACCAGGCGCTGCGCATGTCCATCAAGCAGGACGACAAAAAGTGGCGCTACGTCGTCAGTGTCTGGCCTGACCATTTCGTTTACGAAGAGGATGGCGACAATGCCAAGCCGAAGCTCTTCGACCAGAAGTACCTAATCTCTGACAAGGTCGTAACGCTTGTCGGCGATCCAGTAGAAGTCGTGCGCAAACCAACTGAGTACGAAGTCAAAACCAACGGAGAAACAAACCCGATGAAAGAGAAGATGATCGCCGCGCTCAATGCCGCAGGCGTTAAAACCGAGGGGCTGACCGACGATCAGGTCTGGGATGCCTACAACCAGCAGATGCAGAAAAAAGAAGGCGGCGGCGATCCTGACCAGGCTCAGATTAACTCTGATGTGATCACCGCGGCTGTTAATGCGGCGCTCACCCCGCTGAACGAAAAGCTGAGCAAGCTGGAAACTCAGTTGCAGGCGAACGCTGAAAGCGAACTGAAGACCAAGCGCGATGCGGTTAAAGCGAAATTCTCGTTCTTGACCGAAGCAGCGGTTAACTCCCTGTCCGGTGACGCGCTGAACGACCTGTACTCACAGTGCCAAACCAGCACCGGTCTGAACCCTGCATTCCAGGGGAATGGCGCTCAGAGTGAAATCCTTAACATGGAGGCACCTGAATAATGGCTCTCGCACCTCGTTTCCATACCGTAATCGCGGGCCCGGCCCGTAAGAATGACCCTCAGGTAATTGAGGCGATCTGCAAAGTCGCCATTCTCCCTGGCTCTCTTGTTGAACTTGATGCAAGTGGGCAATTCATTTATCACGCCACTGCTGGCGGCCCTGGTGTGGCGCTTGCCATGCAGCACAACTATATCGGCGGCGGCGATATCCGAGACGCGGTTCCCGCTGGTGATACTGGCGCGGCGATCATGTGTGAAGACGATGTTGACTACCACATGCGCGTCAAAGCCGGGGAAGTGCTGCTGGAAAATGAAGGACTGGTTTCTGCCGGTGACGGCACGCTGGCCAAGTCAACCACACCAGCCACCGACCAGGTCCTATTTTATTCACGCGAAAAAATCACCGTTGGCGCTGAAGCTCAACTCGTGAAAGTTCGCAAATCAGGGAAAGCAACCGCATGAGCATGATCGTATTCAACAAAAAGCTGATCACCGAGCACAACCAGGTGAAGCAGGCATGGAATCAACTGCTTATGCAGCGTGAGTCCTTCAACATCAACCAGAACACTATTTCCGCCCAGTATGGCGGCGCGCTGGAAGTTAACCAGGCCGCGCTGATCTCCAAAGACTACTGGCGTGAAGTGGACAACATCACCACCCGAGTCTTCCGTAATGACGAAGGCAACGGCCTGCTGGATGATCTGCTCGGTCTCGGTACGCCGATCTCTATCGGTAAAACAGCGGCGCTGTATCGCGTTTCCAGTGATGCTGGTAAGGTTCATCGCACACTGACGGGCCACGTTCCGGAAGAACTGGATAAAGTCATCTACGACGAAGCTGGTGACCCAATCCCGATCTTCAACACCGGCTACAGCCGTGAATGGCGTGAGTGGAACGGCATGCAGTCGGAAAACCTCGATGCGATGGCTGACGATCAGGAAGCGCACGTTGCGGCTATCCGTGAAGACATGGCTGACTACATGTTGTCAGGCGATGCGAAAGTGAAGGTGAAAGGCTATGTTGGCGCAGGTATCACCAACCACGCCAACACCAACCAGGTGGATCTGAGTGCATCCGGTCTGAATATTGACCTGACCACCTCAACTCCTGATGAATCAGTGGCATTCTTCACCGGCCCGTTCGCCAAACTTCTGGATGATAACTACGTGCAGGAGAAGGTTAAGCTATGGGCATCGCCTGACATTATGCGCAACCTGAACCGACCATATTCAGATGCTGCCGGCTTCAAAGAAGGCACGGTGCTGGAATACATTCTGCGCTACGGCCGCATCGAGTCGTTCAACCAGACCTTTAAGCTGACCGGTAACCACTTCATTGCCTACGTACGCAATTCGCAGTACATCAAGACGCGCATCGCCGCGCCAGTGGGTACCTTCATGATCCCGCGTCAGAATCCGTTCGACAACTACAACACTCTGGTCTGGAGTGCTGTCGGTCTTCAAATCAAGCGCGATTTCAACGGTCGCTCTAAAGTGTTCAACGCACAGGGTTAAGGGGCTTCGGCCCCTTCTCTACGGGAGAGAGCATGAAAAAGTTAAAGGTCGAGAAGACTGGCTGCTGGGGAACAATTAACGGCGTATTCCAGCAACTGCCAGTAGGTCATGAGTTTGTTGCGATTGACGTTCCACCGGCTTTCGCTGGTCGCGTATCGGTGGTGGGCGATGTCGAAGAGCAAGAGCTTGAAGTTGCCACGCCTAGCGCTGACGATAAAACCGCAGAGCAGGCTGACACCTCCGCTAAATCGAAAAAGGCGAAATAACCATGGCTGACCCAATCACAGCGGCAGACGTGCAGGCGTTCCTCGGTGAATTGGGTTACTCCATCCCGGGCGCGCTGCTGGATCCGATCCTCTGCGTGGTGAACAAGATTATTCCGTGCCTCGATGGTGCTGGGTATGACGAGTGCACCGCGAAGCTGATCCTGATGTATGCCGCAGCGCTTATGGCTACGTCGTCCGGCGCACGCCGCATCAAATCGCAGGGTGCGCCGTCTGGTGCGTCCCGCTCGTTTGAATATGGCGACGACAGCACCACCTGGCTTCGCGACTCACTGGCCCGGCTCGATACCAGCGGTTGCACCAGTGAGTTACCGATCAGCGCTGGTAACAGTGTCGGGTTGTTCATGGTGGTAGGGGGCTGTTGATGACGTACAAATCAGTTAAGCACGGGCTGCCGCGTTCGTTCACCCGCGTCTGGGTGATGACTGACACGGGGCGGGAAACTACCGGCTACGTAAAATCGGACGGCGATTGGTTCATCAACTGCCCGCGCATCCGGGCGACTGGCGCGAAGGTTTTGAGGTGGAAAGAATGAAGCGAGGCGGGTTACTGAAAAACAGCCGGCTTTATCGAGTTGGCGAAGTCGCCATGGACTCTGGCATCCCACCAAATGCCATTAAGCGCAGTGAGCAACTTAAAGGCCAGTGTGGAAACGTGACTGTTGTCCTGCGCTGGAAGGAGGGCTGATGTCATCGGTAGCGAACTGGAGCTACACCGCCACGGCGACCATCTGGCGCAAACTGGAAGGAAATGACGAATACGGCGATCCGCTTGGCTATGCCGAACCTGAGCAAATCCCTTGTGATTACGAGGGCGGGCTCAGCAAGAAATTAGCCAGCCTGGGCGCTGAAATCGTCGTTAAGAACACCGTCTGGACAGAGTTCGCGCTGGCGGCCGCGGGGGATTACCTGCTGATTGGTGTATCGACTGAAGCGGACCCGGTTGTGGCCGGTGCCGACGAGGTGCGGCAGGTTATCCGTTATGCCGACACGTTCGAGCGCCTGGCGGATGATTACGCCATCCTGACGGGAGTGTAGCCATGGGCATAAAAGTGAAGGGCATCAGCCAGGCGAAGAAGCACTTGAACGATGTCATCAACGACGTTAAGGGCCGTAAGGTAATTCGCGCGTTGCAGTCGGCGATGATGCTTATCGGTACCCGGGCGGCCTATTACACCCCGATCGACAGCTCAACGCTGATTAACAGCCAGTTTCGGGAAATCGATGCTGCCGGCGTGCTCATCACCGGAAGAGTCGGTTACTCGGCCAACTATGCCGCGTACGTGCATGAAGCGTCAGGCAAACTGAAAGGTCAGCCGCGCGCGCACTTCGGTATAACCAGCAACCGATCTGCGTTCGGTCCGCAGAAACCGAAAGAGTTCGGCGGCGGTACCGGAAAGGGCAACTACTGGGATCCGCATGGTGAGCCTCAGTTCCTTACCAAAGGCGCTAATGACGAGCGTGATAATGTTGACGCGGTGATGCGCAAGGAGATGTCGCTATGACACCGATGATGCATGAGCGGGTTCGCAACATGTTCGGTGACGCCGGGCTAACTACCGGTTTCACAGTGCAGCAGCTGATGTACGACGACCCGGGAGACCTGTCGAAGGCGATCATGGTATTCAGGCCAAACGGCGGGTCAAATATCCGCACCGATCTCGGTTCTGAGTATCACGTCCTGGTCGACGTCGTCGGCGCGAAGGACAAGCGCAAAGACGCGCTCAATGCTGTGCAGCGCATCGTAGATTACGTCCAGGCCAACCCCATGGCTGACGAGTGTGTCGGCTACATCCAGAACATGGGCGCAATCCCTGCGCCGGTGCTCACAGAAGAAGGGCGAATAGTCTTCCGATTGCAATTTGCCTGCACGTTTGGCGACTAGCCATTCCCAACCAAATAACCCGCTCCGGCGGGTTTTCTTTTATACGTCAAAGAGGAGTTTCACATGGCTAATTGCCAGAACTCGAACGAGCGCCTGTTCGGCGGTGCGGTCGTGCTGGAAGTCGCCGATGGCTGCCCGGACGTCAAGCCACTTGAATCTGAGTGGATGGCGCTGGCCGCTGGTACGTCGAAGGGCTTCGACTTCAACCCGAACTCGGTTACCTCTGATGCGGATGACGGCGGCGGCTATGTCGAGACCATCATCACCAACAGTGACTTCACGCTAAGCTTTGAAGGCGAGGTACGTAAGAAGGACAAGCTGGATCAGTACGGCGTCGGCAAATTCATCAAGTATTTCGCTGATGAACTGAAGGCCAAGCGCCAGCCTGGGATCTGGGTGCGCATGGACTACGGCCCGGTCGAATTCGTCGGCTACATGAACATCACGGCGCTGAGCTCTGACGGCGGCACCAACGACATCGTCACGTTCTCCACCGAGTTCAAAGTCGGCGATGCAACCACCATCGAAGTGAACGAACTGACTGCTGTAGCAGTGACTGGCGTAACGGTAACTCCGGCTACCAGCACCGGCACGGCAGGCGGCACCAGTACTTTCACGGTGAACATCGCACCAACCGGCGCAACCAACAAAGACTTCACTGTAGCGACTACCGATGCGACCAAAGCAACGGCCACCGCCTCCGGCAACACCGTTACCGTGACGCGTGTCGCCACCGGCAGCGCGCAGATCATCATCAATACCGAAGACGGCAACTTTGTGGCCGTGCATACGGTTACCGTTACCTAACGGACATTCCAAAGGGCGGCGTGCTGCCCTTGATAATGACCGTTTACTGGAAGGCCTATGACCGCTTTAACCGATATTGGCGAACTATCAATCAGCGACAGCCGCGAAGGCGGGAGAGATTACCTGCTGAGGCCTTCATTCGAGGCCATGACGAGGATCGGCACGCCGGAAGAGATTGTGCAGGCGTACGCCACCATACACGGCAATGACGTTGCACATCTCATTGAGGTGTGCGCTGGCACGCTGGGGCGCTTTCCTGAATGGCTGTCTCCTTCTTTCAACCGCGCCGCTGAGAAACTTTTATCAACGTGCATGCTGGTGCTGCAATCCTGCTGCGATGACGACTTGACGCCAATGATAGGCGAGTGGAAAGGGTGGCGGCACTGCGTCGTATACCGACCGGGAAGATTACCAAAGAACGACATCATCGTGCTGGCGCAGCACCTCATGCAGCACGGCATTGTCGGAAAAGCCAAGGTTCGCCAGTTGCAGCGCCATGAAACAGGAGAGCGCACTACAGAGTTTAAAGCATTCGATTACATCAGCGCGGCGCGCAGCCACTTCGGCATGAACCGCGCCGAAGCCTCTCAGTTAACGATGACCGAATTTCAAATGCTTCTGGCGGCGAAATACCCGGACCAGAAGGGATTCACTCGCGATGAATACGACAGCATCGCCGACGAATACCTGGCTAAACAGGCCGCGCGCAGGGCAAAAGCAAAGCAATAACCGGAGATTAACATGGCAGGTGAGAAGAACGCCGGTAGCATCGTTTATGAAATCAGCGCCGACGTTGAGCCGCTGTTACAAGGCGGCAAACAGGCCATTGATGCTCTGGATAAACTGGATGCTGCGGCCCAGCAGTCAGGAAAGGGGATGGATAACCTCGACGAGAGCACCTCACAAACCGGATCCGCGTTTACAGAACTGGCTGGATATGCCAACTCCATGGACAACCAGCTGCGCAAGCTGAACACCAACGTGAGCGGCATTGCCCGTGCAATGGAAGAGGCCCGAAGCGGTATCGGTGGTGCGAGCAGTGAATTCAGCCGTGCAGAATCAATCATCGAGGCGCTGGGTAACCAGTTGGCTGTGCTGGATGAAGCGCAGGAGAACGGAGCGCGCAGTGCGGCTGTTCTTGCTGCACAGCTCCGCGCCGGGTCGAAAGCGACAGACGAAGAGAAGCAGAAGATCGGCGAGTTGACCGGGCGGCTCTTCGACATGAAAGGTGCCGCTGATACTTCGATGGGCAGCAATAAAGGCTGGAAGTCCAGCATGCAGCAGGCCGGTTACCAGGTGCAAGACTTTATCGTACAGGTCCAGGGTGGGCAGTCTGCATTGGTAGCATTCGCCCAGCAAGGCTCGCAACTCGCTGGCGCGTTTGGTCCGGGCGGCGCGGTAGTTGGCGCAGTGATCGCGTTGAGTTCTGTCATCGCTGGCGTGCTGATTACATCGCTTAATGGTGGAAAGAGCGCCATGGACGCGCTGAAAGATGCAGCTGAAGCGATGGATAAGGTGATCACCATTTCCCAAAATGGCGTGGCCGCACTGTCTGATAAGTACGCGAACCTGGCAAGAACAAACGCCGAGGCAGCAACCATCCTGAGAAATCAGGCAATGATTGAGTACAACGCTGCCATAGCGAAGATCCCTAAATCCATCAATGATGCTTCCAGTTCTATCGTTGGATTCACCGACAAGTTGAAGACTTCTTTCGTTGGTGGTATTGCCTCCATCGATGAATTCAACAAAAACCTTTCTACGGTCGGGGCAACAGCTGACAACTATTCGGCAGCCATGGAGCAAGCAAGGGACGCCGGGGCAAAGTTCACCGTTAACGCCAACGCGATCCAGAACACAGTAACCACGCTTGCGGATAAATTTGGCGTGTCTGAGCAGCGCGCATTCGAGCTAAGCAAGCAACTCTCTGATGTGGCGAACAATCCAACGCCTGAAGCACTACAAAGGCTCGTCCTTGAACTTCAGAGCACAGAGAGTTCGACAAAGTCAGGTGCTGATGCAATAAGGACGTTCCTTGGCCCGCTGACGGAACTCGTTCGAGTAGCTGGCGAGGCCCAGATCAATCTCTCCGGAATGAAAAAAGAGGTCGACAATCTTACCTCAGGGCAGAAGAACCTTATAAAGCAGTCAGAACGCAATCTGGCACTGTCTAAGCTCCAGGGTGAGGCCCGCGCGCGGTTGCAGGCGCAATACGCTGCCGAAGATGCAGGATTTGCTAAGGATGATCCACACACCAAGCAGATGCAGGACGATGCTGCTGCCACGTTCAAAAACACGCAGGCGCAAAAAACACTTCAGTCAGAGCAAAAGAAAGGCGCCTCCCAGGCTGATTCTATTGCTCAAAAACTTGCTAACCTCAAACAGCAGTCAGAGCTCGCTGCCGACTCAACCAATAATCTGAGTCGCGAGCAGGCGATCCTGAATGCGCAGCAGTCTCTTGGAAAAGGAGCCACTAAAGAACAGATCGCGCTGGCTGGGCAGTACGCGGCGGCAAAATGGGATACGGCCAACGCACTCAAAGCACAAGCCGCAGCCGAGAAACTCCTGCCAGAAGCGCGCGAAAACGCAAGCTATAAGCAGGATGTTCAGGATCTGAATACCGCTCTGGCTGCTAAGAAAATCAGTCAGGAGCAGTTCAATCAGACATCTGAAAGACTCGAGGCCACACACCAGGCAAACCTCGCAAAAATCCGCGCGCAGCAGGCGGTGACGCCACAGCAAGAGGCAGTTGCACAGGTTGATCCAGTGCAGCAATTAGCTAATCAGCATGCACAGCAACTGGCCCTTATCCAACAGTTCGAGCAGCAGGGGTTATTAGCTCACCAGAATGCATTAGCCCTTAAAAATGCTGCCGATACGCAGTATGAGCAGCAAAGAACCGCTGCACAATGGGAGCTTCTTAGCCAGCAGAGTCTGGGGTACAGCATGCTGACAAGTGCAGTAGATGCGTTTTCAGGCAATGCATCCAATGCGTTAACCGGGCTGATCACCGGAACGATGTCAGCGCAGGATGCTATGCGTTCACTCGGGAATACGATGCTGAACAGCGTGGTAAATGCGCTAGTCCAGGTTGGGGTTGAGGCTCTCAAAAACTTCATTATCGGTCAGACATTGGGCGCAGCTTCTACCGCTGCTTCTGTCGGTATGGCTACCACGACGGCGGCCGCATGGGCTCCAGCCGCAGCGCTGGCCAGCCTGGCATCCTTTGGCGCAAACTCAGCGCCAGCGATGGCTGGTATTGCATCTACCGTTGGGCTTGCTCAAGGGCTGGCTTTGGCTGGAGCCAGATACAATGGCGGACCTGTGTCAGCGGGAAGCATGTATCAAGTAGGTGAGCGAGGTAAGCCAGAGATTTACCAGGCCAGCACCGGTAAGCAGTACATGATACCGGGCGACAATGGCAAGGTGATTAGCAACAAGGACATGACTTCCGGTGGAGGGGGCGGTGCTCCGATTCTCAACATCTACAACTACTCATCCGCCTCTGTAGATGCTCAGGCTACACAGAACGGTGATGGTTCATGGACGCTTGAGGCATTCATCGCTGACATGAATAACGGCGGCCCGGCAAGCAACGCCATAACCAGTAACATGAACGTTAAACGCACGCCAAGGGGGCAGGGCTGATGCCAATTATCGACTATCCCGACTGGCTGCCACTGGCGCAGAAGGCCAGCAAAAACATGACTCTCGATACCGGGTTCCAGACCGATCAGCCAGCGGTCGGCCCGGCTATTTTCGAGAATCAAACCGACGACCTGAAAGTGACCTGGTCGCTGACGTGGATATTCACGCTGGCGCAGGAGCGCGCATTCCAGCAGTGGTTGCGCAGCCCGAACTATCTCAACCGGGGCCTGAACTGGTTCCGGATGAATATCAACCTGGGCGGCAGCGGTCTGCAACTCCAGGAACTTCACTTCACGCAGATGCCGGTGCAAACCAGTATCGACGGCGGGGTGGTAACCTGGACAGGAACGGTTGTTGCCAACCATCTGTACAACGCTGACGACGAGTTTGACGATATCATTGTTGAACTGCCGCCTCCATGGCCTTCACTGCTGGATATCGTTGTCACGGGTTATCCGGACAACAGGGACCCAGAATCACTGCCGAGGGTGCCGTAATGCCGAGCTTCAGGGAGTATAAGCAGCAACGCCCGACGCGCGGACTCTACGACACCATTACGTTCTACCATCCATCCTTCGGTTACGTCCGCTTGGTAGATAAGCAGTTCTTCCCGAAGACTCTTGGTGGCCAGACGTACACACCCGCCCGTTTTGAAATCGAAGAGAGCCAGCAGAGCGGCACGCCGGTAATCGACGCGACGGTGAAATTAGGGCGGCTGTCGTCTGACATCAAAGCGCTGATGAAGCAGTGGAAGGGGGCGGCCCGGCTAACAGCTATCACGGCCACCCGGCAGATCTTTGACAGCGGCGACGTGTCGGTACCGATTAAGTCCTGGCAGCTTTATGTAAAGACGGTGGATATCGATGCCGACGCCGCATCGGTCACTCTGTCTGTCACCAACCCGCTAAACAACAACATCGGAAGGCTCTATGACCCAACTGAATACACTGGCCTTCAGTACCTCTGATTTTATCAGCAGGATGATCGGCGTGCCGTGGGCTAACCGTGCCTGTTCTTTCGAGAAAGTCGATTGCTGGGGGCTGGTGGTGCTGTATTACCGGCACGTTCTCGGCATTGAGCTGCACCAGACGCCGGACTACGAAGCCGGGGAGGACTTCTTCACCTGTTATCAGAGCGACGTCGTCTTCTGGCGCCAGGTCGATAAACCGGTCGACGGGGGGATATTTGTCGGGTACCGCGGCGCGCAGCCGGCACACGTTGGGCTGGTGCTTAACAGGCAGGCGCTACATTCGCGCGGCGAGAATGGAAGCGTGCGCATGGACTCGTTGCTGGTCATTCAGCGAGCATTCACTAAAGTGGAGTATTTTTCTTATGGCGCTGGTTGAGATATCGAATTTTCCAGGAACGCCTAAGCTGCGTTGCAGGGTGCCAAACGGCACCCTTTTTTATGACTGGCTGGCGGCCAATGACGCTACTTTTCACCGCGATGTGCTGATAGTCCGCAACGGCGTAAAGCTGGGCGACGATGATGAGCTGGCCTTTGAACTGAGCGAGCTGGACCATATCCAGATTTTCGACCAGCCAAAGGGCATTGTCGGCGACATCCTGAGCCCGATTTTTAAAGTCGTTGGCCAAGTGTTTTCGTTTCTGGCGCCGAAGCCGGCAATCGCGAACAACGGCGGTAATACCGTCGACTCGCCGAACAATAGCCTGACCGGTCAGACAAATACCGCTCGCGTTTACAAGGCCAAGCCGGATATCTATGGCCAGATTCGTTCGTTCCCGGATCTGATTCAGGAGTCGGTATTCGAATATGTACACCAGACTTCCACAGACGGCGGCCTGAAGTACGTCACTGAATGGATGTGCATCGGGATTGGCAAGTACGACTACGAGTCCGTGCGCTACTCAGAATCCAGTCTGGGCTCTCTGGCCGGCGCCGAGTTCCAGTTCTTCCAGCCAGGCGAATTAATCCCGCAGATCGTCGAAGGTTACGGGTTTGATGACGTCGACGGGCAGGAGGTCCCCGGGCAGAACGAAGCCAGCGACTTCCCGATCGAAACAGCAACGGCAAACACGGTTGTCAGCGGAACGTATTCCGGCGGACAGATAGCGATGAAAATCGTTAAGCAGGCAGAGTTCGACTATTTCATGGGGCTGGTTCTGCCGCACGCGGTTACCTTCACCATCAACGTGACGTACAGCACCGCCTCAGGCAGCGTCACTACTGACGCGACATTCTCCGGTACGCTGATTTCCGCCGTTGAAACAAACGACGGCGCTGTGGTTAACCCGGTGCGCTGGTACACGTTCACGATGAACCAGCTCGAAGGACCGCAGGACATCCCAGCGAATGCCACGATCAACACCGCGAAATTCATCCTCAACGATAACGAGGCGCTGGTGGTTGGGCCGTTCTTTTCCCCGGTCGAGTCAACGCAGCTGTGGCTGCATACACAGTCCAGCCTCGGCGGCAAGAAAGAGACCAACTGGAAGGTTGTCATCTGGAAAATCGACGACGACTACAACCAGGTGCCGGGAACGCAGCAGACGTTTACGTACCGGCAGACGACGCCGCACCAGTCGACGAGTGAGGTGTTTTATCGCACTGACAAGATCACTCCGACCGGCGGGTTCGGGAAATACGCGGTCAGCTTCCAGCGCACGGATAACTCCGGTGACGCGTCACTGCTCAAGGTCGAAGAGATCCACAGCATCAACATCAGGACAAACGTCGTTCACCCTACCGACACGCTTGTGCGAGTAAAAGTCAGGGCGACAGAGAACGCTCTTGGCAGCCGCGAGCGCAAATATAACGCACTGGTGACGCGCCACACCATTACGTACGATCTGGACACGCAGACGGTTGATTACACCCTGAGGCCGTCGCGCTCGTTCGCTGATGCAGTGGCTCACACCTGGCTGATTATGGGCGAGCAGCCGGTAAGCAGCATTGACCTTTACGGTCTGTACTCTATTGCTGAAAGCCTGCCTGACGAGCGTCTTGGCTACTTCGACTACACGTTCGACGACGAGAACGACTCGCTTGGCGACCGGGTGCAGGCGATCTGCAATGCGGCGTCGGTGGTGGCGTACTGGGATGACGGCGTGCTGACCTTCACTCGCGACCAGAAGGTTGACTATCCGGCTGCCGTATTCAACCGGGCCAACATGAAGACGGACGAGTACAAAATGACGTACGAGGCCACTCTTCCTGGCGGCTACGACGGTGTGCAGGTGTCCTATGTTCACCCAACCACGAACAATAAGACGTACATCAACTACCGCGTGCTGAACGGCGTAATCGTCGAGCAGGAAGCGGAAAACCCAAACAAGCTGGAGATCGTCGGCTTCCGTAATGAGTATCAGGCCCGAGAACGAGCTCTGCGAGAAACCAAGCGCCTGATCTACTCGCGCGTGAAGATGAACGCCAAAGTGTTTGAGGACGGCATTATCCAGGTCGGTAGCGTCATTCAGATGCCCGACATCTACGACAGCAACCAGCAACAGGGTTACATCACCGGGCGCGCCGGTAATAACTTTGATACCAGCGAGCCGATCACGTTTACCGGTTCGATGTATGTGCTGGTGACAGACAGCCTGGGTAACCCGACGCTGCGCTATCCAGCGGCGGCGCGTGGCGACACGAAGTACGGATTCACCGCAGTAATACCCGATATTCAGCTCAACATCTGGAACGGTGACACTGTGCAGCTACCGTCGCGCTATCTGATCGCGACAGTTGAAGAACTGGACAGCCAGCTATGGACAGTCAACAGCATCAAACCGAACACAGATAACACTGTATCTCTGACAGTCGCGGAATACAGCGACGCCATCTACGAATAAAAACCGCCCCCCGACAAACCTAACCCGGCCATCGCGCCGGGTTTTTTTATGGAATAAATATGGCCACTACACCTACTAATCTGCCAGTACCGAGCGAATCTCCGCGTGATCTGAAGTTTAACGCAGGCAAAATCGACGAGTTCGTTACGTCAGAAAATCATGTTTATGTTGACAGGTTCGGCGATGAACATCGTACAATTGCGGGAATAAATTACGATGCGAATCAGGCAATTCTTAATTATGGCTATATCACGAAGGATTCTTTTGAAGATGGCAGCACCATTAGCCTTGCTAACGAGTGCCTGCGCTGGAAGAGCAACGGGGAATATTACAGATGGGACGGAATCCTCCCCAAAGTAGTTCCCCCAGGATCTACTCCCGATAGCACTGGTGGTATTGGTGACGGGAAGTGGGTTAGTGTTGGGGATGCCGCTTTAAGGACAGAGCTAAGCAACGGTAAATACCGCAGTGACGCATTAGCTGTAAAATATGTTCCAGGGGTCGTCATTGATAGCACGACAGATAACCGCGCAGCAGTATACGCTTACACAGGACAAATTTATGTCCCGAAGGGTGTCCAGCTACGCTGTAATTTCCTGCCAGATGATGATGTAACCAAATTCACCGGTGAAGGAAAAATTCTTACTCGCGACCCATGGGGTAACGAGCATGTGTTTGACGTTTCACTGGCAACTCATGGCAGCAAATACACTGCATTCAACGTAATAAACCAGTTCGCTCGCCGCAATACGCGATGTCGTGTTGGTATCGTTGGTGACTCCATCACAGACGGTGCATACGGAACCGGATGGGTAGCCAACCCAACGGATTCAAACGGGGACCTGTCCTCGACTAATTATGACCACAATAGCAATGGTGGCGCAGGTTCATGGTTCCGTACTTTCACTGACTGGCTTAACCGGTTTACAAAAAATGGCGCCTACATATTTAAGGCAGAAAACTGTGCATCGTCAGGTAAACGTCTCATTGATGGCTGGGCGAACCGTAACTTTGACCATGGTTTTTTCAAAAACACTGCATACGGGAATGTTCCGCCAGACGTTTGCTTCATGTCCATGGGCGTTAACGATAACGGGCAACTGGATACGTTAGGGTTCGATCAGTATTTGTTCCGCTTTGAGCAGTTTATTCGCAAGGCTTGGGGTTATGGATGTGCTGTCTGCGTTGTTTCAATGAACCAGAATGGCTCACAGTGGGCGGCGCTAGAAGCATCAATCAAGAAGCATATTGAACGCCTGTTCCCTGCGGTCGAGTTCCTTGATCTGTCTCAGCCAGTAACTGAGATGTACAGAGACCTCGGAAGCTATACGCTTGAATATATTGCGCGGCGCCCGACAGATGGCACTTTTGATAACACGCATTTTGCTCCTCTGGGCCATCAATATATCGGCGCATATGCAGCAAGGGCTGTTATGCCGTATAGAGTCCACACTGCGAAAAAAGGGAATAACTTCGTACCAACAGTGGATAATGATATCCAGCCATTTGGTTACCCGTCTGGTAGCACGTACGGCGTTGGTATGGAGCGGTTGAGTGGAAACACTTATCTTAATGGTTTAACTGGCTGGGGCGTGGTTTCCCCAGCTACTGAAAATTTAACCATACGATATTTTGTCTGGTGTGATACTTCTGATATATCAATGGTTATTTTTGAACCGTATAACCCAACATATGTTGCAGCAGGTCGCGCTAACTCCGTCTCTATCCGACAACAAGATATCCGTAATGCAGCATTCTTTTCGGGTAATATCGCGAGTAATGGCGTCTCATCGTTTGCGAACAAACTAACCACTCGAACCGGAATACTTAAAAAAGGACTGAATCAGATTGAGATTATTTACGATGGCACACCGTCAAAAGTATATCCTCCCGCTCTGTTATTCAGAGGAGAGCTGAACGAATCATGTTCTCAGAACGCCTCTGTATTCCTGGCTGCAAATGCGATAAAGGGTGTTTACGGGCAGGTAAGAGATAAAGCAGATCTCTTATTAGCATATGGTGCAGAAACAGCAAATGATGAAGCGCCGGATATGTATGGTGCTACTAAAGCATCAAATGTTCAAAATGTTGTCCTGTCTGCTTTGCCTGTTGATTGTGGTGTTGTTTTTTATTACAAACCCACGTCTCAAAGTGGAGTTGTTGCCAAGCGAGTGGCGACTGGCATTGAGATCTCGACGATGCTTTTCGGCGCACTTACTGTTGTCGGCACATTGACTTGCGATGTGACAGGTGAGGTCATGCTCACAGCTGGCCTGGCAGGTTCAGTACCTACAATAACAGTTAAACCCACTACTGGCGGCACTGTTCAACAGGCTGTTTCTGGATACTCTGGTGGTAAGATCGCTTTAATAAACAAAGGAATCACAAGTCAGACAGTTTCTGTTAAAAATACCGCTCAGTACATTGTATAAAAATGGCCCGCAAGGGCCATTTCTTTAATGTGCTGTAGTAAATTTATTTCTCGCCATAAATAACTTTAACCAATATTATTTTGAGGCGGGGATAGGTTCTACTTAAATGAAATTAACGCATCATTACCTGATACCCATATCTTATAATATTTCCGTTCAATAACAGGCTTTGTCGTATGTGATACTAAAGTTATGCTTTTATTGTTCTCGCTATAACCATACTTAGTATCTCTTAGATAATAATTCAAACGTACATAACCAAAGAAGGAATTGCTACCCAAATATGTCTGACTAAGCATCATAACCACTGGGAATCTTCTATTGATATTGCTTACCTCCTGTGGGTAATAAACTCTTCCTTCTGTATAGATGTTTTTAACATCGTGAAATCTCTCACTCGTTAAATCATTCATTACAAGAGTGGATATATTGTTCTCATGATTCATCTGGTAACGTATAGAATTAAGTGTTGCGGCATAGATGGTGAGGTTGTATGCAATCAGAAATAAAAAAATAGCTTTTCTAAATATTGTATTCTTAGCGAATAGAATCACTGCCATGAAAATTGCAAACGAGGTTCCTATTAGCGTCCGAATATTAAACACAGGGCTCTCAAGTAATGAGAGGTGCAAGAATATAAATGATGGGCATAATATCGCCAATGCAAGTGCTAATAACTTTCTGATAGCAGTAATTTTATCTCCTGGTGAAATAACTATATATAGCACATATAAAATTGATGCTGCATAAATTATCCATGCCATTGGATATGACATGTTTATCATGCTTAAATACTTCGCAGAATTAGACAGCCAAGCATCAATGGAAGCGTGGCTAAAACTCAGTAATCTACTATGGGTATCATTATACCCGCCAGATGTAAACTGTTTTGATATTAAAGATGCTGATGCTATTGCCAAAATTGATATAATAGCTGAACCAATTATATACCGCACGGCAGAACGGCATTTATCAAAAGATAAAAAAATGCACCGGTAACATGTAAGGATAATGAATATTGATATTGATGCTTGATATGAAAGCATAGATAAAATTATCAACACAAAGGCTAGTGCGTATGATTTAAATGAATTATTACCGAGTGCATAAAAAGCAGATATGGCAGTAAGGATAGAAAATGCCATAGATACAGAATCATATTTAAATAAAATCATAGGTAGGTATGTTGGAGCTGTAAATATAAACACAGCAGGTAAAATACCCAATTTGTAACCTGTATGTCTCTCAAGGCTAACCTTTAACAAGCAAGCAGACGCAGCTATTAATGCAACCGAAATGATTTGAGGTATTGGAGAGATATCTACGACATCACCAAACCACATAGTCATCCATAATATTATAGCTGCAACAGGCCTTCCATTTGCATCTAGCCCATTATACCCATATAAACTTCTTCCATAATCATCTATGTAATTATATGAGTTTACTAATATTGGGGAAAATAATGCCAAAAGGATAATAAATAACTTTACATAGTCATCAAAACAATATTTTGAACTAAGATGTTTCATTTTCTTCCCTTCAGCACATAACGAGGTCTATTTTTCACTTCTACGTAAATCCTACCGATATACTCACCAAGGACTCCAATTCCTATCAACTGTATTCCTCCCAAGAAAAGTATTGAAACAAGCAGGGAAGGATATCCGCGGACAGCATTCCCAAAAAAGATGGTATCCAAAATCATCCATGCCCCATACAGGAACGCAGCACCGGCAACAAACAGGCCGATGTACGTCCACATGCGAAGCGGGAAAGTAGAGAAGCTGGTAATCCCCTCCATGGCAAGGTTCCACAGTTTCCAGCCATTAAATTTCGTGCTGCCGGCCACTCGCTCTGCCCTGGCATACTCAACAACATCGGTTCGCCCGCCAACCCAACTCAGCACACCCTTCATAAACAGGTTGCGTTCTGGCATTAGCTTAATGTTTTCCACTACCTCGCGAGACATCAGACGGAAGTCGCCAACGTTTTCTTCGATCTTTGGATTGCTGATTTTGTTGTGCAGCTTATAGAACCATTCAGCGGTCTTGCGCTTCAGTCTGCCATCTGTAGAGCGATCAGAGCGTTTAGCGAGAACCATATCAGCACCGGCCTGCCATTTCTCGATAAGGTGAGGAATGACTTCGATAGGGTCCTGCAAGTCTACGTCAATCGGGATAATTGCTTCACCGGTCGCGTGGTCAAGGCCGGCGAACAGAGCAGGCTCTTTACCAAAGTTACGAGTAAATGACAGTGGGACCACAAGCGGATCGGCAACAGCAATCGCATTAATTATTGACTCTGTAGCATCTTTGCTGCCGTCATTGATGAAGACTATCTCAACTTCGTGTTGCTGAAGCCCTTCAAATTCCCGAACGGTTTTGTAGAAGATAGGAATTGCTTCCTCTTCATTAAATACCGGAACGACCAGAGAAATTTTCATTTCGCATCCCTAAAGACAATGAACTTTGAATAAATGAAACCGCACACCAAACTGATGGCGGAGAACACGACTAATGTGATGATAGGGGCCATACCGGACTTATCAGCAGCCCAACCAACAGCAGCGCTCAAGGTTCCCATGAATCCTACGTAAAGCATGTAGCGCATAGTGGTTGTCGAGGACTTAAACGTGAACCTGGCGTTTGCAAAGAAGCTGAACGACACCGCCACGACGAATCCGGCAAAGTTGCCAAGTGCCTGGCCTGTATGAAATGCGCAGATGCAAACGGCAAACACAACCCAGTGAATGAGCGTATTGATAACACCTATTGATGTGTACTTGGCGAATAACTTTAACATGATAAAAATCAGTGAATTCTGAAAGTTCTGAAGTGTAGCACCACAAAGACTATTGATCGATACTGCCGATCGATAATACTGTATGCATATACAGTAACTATCGGAGGTGAGTTATGGGATTCCCGAGTCCAGCTGCTGATTACGTTGAATCGCGCCTGTCTCTTGATGAGGCGCTTATCCAGAAACCTGCTGCTACGTACTACATGCGAGCGGGTGAGACCATCTACCGCTGCGGCATCATGAAGGATGCACTCTTGGTCATCGATTCGTCGCTTAAGCCATGTGACGGCTCGCTGCTTATCTGTGACTGCAACGGTGAGTTTAAAGTAAAGAGGTATCGCACATACCCTCAGCCGCATCTTGAGAATGTGGCTAACGGGAAAAAGGAGAGGCTACCTGGCAATGACGAGGGTATTAGCGGATCGCTACCAATATTCGGGGTAATTACGTACATTATCAACGATGCGCGAACGGGTTAGTTTGATGATTGCCAGGTGATGTAGAAAGGAAATTACACGGCTATACCATGAGGCATGGCTGTGTACTCTCTGTGTCACAGATGTGTCATGCATTGCAGAGTCACGACGAAACTCAGAGGCTTATAACGACACGTAATGACACAAATCCGGTGCGAGCGCGGAAAAACTAATGATATTACAGTGTGTTAAATAGTACTCTACGTTCTTCTAAGCCGTAGGTCGTAGGTTCGAATCCTACAGGGCGTGCCATTAAATTTCAGTAACTTACGCCAGTTTCAAACCAGCCTGATTTTCTCCTTGTGTCGTATTTGTGTCATGGTTGCCAAAAATAGCATCAATTTTACGTGCGTGTTCGCTTAAGTGGTTCGGTGCCAGGTGAGCATAACGACGTACCATTTCGATGGATTCCCAGCCGCCCATTTCCTGAAGAACGGACAACGGAACGCCGGACTGAATTAACCAGCTCGCCCAGGTATGCCGGAGGTCATGAAAACGGAAGTCTTCTATACCCGCTCTTTCCAGTCCAATGCGCCAGGCGACATTGTCATCCACTCGCATTTTGCGGACAGCCGGAGTGACGGTTTTATCCGGGCGCGTTGATGGCTTCGTGTGAACGAATACCCACCTGGAACTTTTCCCGATCTGATCCCTTAACACCCTGCATGCGGTATCATTCAGAGCCACGCCGATAGCCTTGCCCGCCTTCGCGTTCTCCGGATTTACCCATGCAACCTTTCTCTGCATATCGACCTGCTGCCACTCCAGATCAATGATGTTGGATCGGCGCAGTCCGGTTGCCAGTGCAAATATCACCACCGGCTTTATCGACTCCGGCATGCAGGCAATTAACCGTTCTGCCTCGTCCCTGGTCAGCCATCGGATGCGTTTGCTGATCGGCTTTTTCGTTTTTATAACCGGGGCAGTTTTAATCCAGCCCCAGTCATTTGCCGCAGCCTTGAACAGAGATCGCATGAACGAAAGGTGCTGGCTCTTTGTGGCCTGGCTTACCGGCTTCTCAACATACGGCGGCGGTTCTTTCCCCCGGCGTATTGCTGCGTCCCTGCGCGACTCCCACACCTGAATATGCTTGCGATTGACCATCTTCGAAACTGCTTCGTTTACCTGATCCGCCGTGATGGTCGAAATATCCCGGCCGGAGAAATGCCGAAGGAAGTATTCGATTTTGGTCTTATCGTCATCGAGGGACCGCTTATGCTCTTTCTCGCGGATCCACCTGATGCAACATTCCTCAAACGTCCTCGTTGGCAGTTCCCCGATTTTATCCACCCGCCACGCTTCAGCCTTCAGCTTGTCGTGCAGCTCCTGCGCTTGTTTCTTGTCCCCCGTGCCAAGAGATCGTCTAATTCTTTTCCCTGACGGCGTAACGAAATGACAGTGCCAGACGCCGCCTCTGAGGGTGATTGACATAAAATTTCTCCTCTATGTTCACCCGCGCTCGCGGAAACAGGATCGCGCGGGTCATGTAAATACGCAATACAGGCGACATCGGTCGTGCGGTATTTGTTTCCAATCTTCTTCCCGGCGAGCTGGCCGGAGTCGATGAGACGGTAGACGGTCCTTGGTGAAACCTTCAGGAGCTTTGCCGCCTTTTGTGCAGTGAGTGGCTCTGCTGTAACCATCTCCCCTCCTATGACATCGTTTTATAAAACTGCGGCTGGTCTGGAGTGGCCGCGCGTAATTCGTATTCGTAATGGATCTGATAAGTGCCGCCGTCCCATGCAACATAAACCCGCACCTTATCGTTTTCGGGCTCCAGCAGGCTTTCGACTATCCCCGTCAGTCCGCAGGTCTTCTTCTGGACTAATGCGCCCACATTAAAAGCAGCCATTGCACACCTTCCGGTTCGTGAAGAAATGAGATGAGAGCGCCCAGCGCCATAAGTGCGGCGATGAGCCAGGTCATGGGGTTTGATTGCATGGGGCGCTCCTGCTGTAAAAGTGGTTAGCGGATATCGATGTCAGGGATGATTACGGAAGGTTTGAAGGTGACGCGATAATGGTTCACGCTGGCGTTCGTGCCGCTCAGATCTTCCATGAACCAGGTCACGTTATCTGATAGGCCGAGCATGTGCTTTTTGTAGACGCCCGGCCCGGTCTTGCAGATGACTCCCAGGGTACGATCGGTGCTGGTATTGTCTTTGGAGCAAAGTCCGGTGATCTCCAGCATAAATTCGCCGGTAATGCCGTTATAAAAAACAAAGCGACGCTGAGCTTCGAAATTGTCCGCGGCTTTGCTGACGTTGCGGCTGGCCACATCCGCATCATTCACATCACACGCTGACAGCGCCAGAACAGCCATTAGCAGTAAACCTTTTTTCATTTTGTCACCTGTAAAAAGAACCCGGCGCGGGGCCGGGCAAAAGGGATCACGAGGTGGCGCTTTCGCACCCAATAGCCAGCTCATAACTGGCTATCAGTTGCGTTAATGCATAAGCCCAAGGTCATAATTGAGGTTCTCAAGGCATTCTCGGTCCTGCTCGAAGCAGTAATCCCACAACTCCTGATCGTGCCATTCCCGAACCAGTTGCCACTTCCAGCCGCCGTCATGCTTCACTCGGCGGACCTTTCGCTTAACTATGGCGTCCTGGTCGAAAATCACTCCCCAACCTGAACCAATGCCATTGCGTAGCACATCCAGATCAACCTCGATAACGCGAAAAAGCTTCGGTAGCTTCGGTAACTCTTCAATGCGCATAATTCCTCCTCATGCCGCACGCTGGGCGCGCAGCGATTTAATGTGCTCTGTCGCCTCGAGTTCGGCGCGTATCTGTGCCGCCTCACGGTGATCGAGGTGCTCAAAATCATTGTTAAAACGGTCGATTGAAGCGGTGTTTATCCGGCCCTGTCGCCAGTAGCGGACTATCTGTGATGTGCAGCTGTGTATGATGACGGGCCAACCGTGCTGGTCAGCGTAAATCTGACCCCGCTGAATTAGCTGGAACATTGGGAAGCTCCTGCATTAAGAGGAAGGTAATCATCGCGGCGCGCAGGGGGTTCTTCTGGTAATCAGTACCACACGTCCGGTCCAGGTTTCGTGTATGGCACCAGGTGGTTTGTGGCTCTGTGCTGTGGTCACCGTCAAACTCGATGGAGATTCTGTGCTTGGCGATCAGCTGCCAGGCCACATCGGCGTCATTGCAAAAATCAAGGCGATGTCCGTTCTGGTGAGTAACGAAAACAGAGCCGTCTTTGTTGCGCATTCCAGTTTCTGTACCTCGGCCCCAGCACCATCCATCGCTAACGTATTGGCGGTGGCTAACTTCCTGCGGATCGTCGGTGTAAAATCCCGTGAGGATAAGTTGCTTTATTACCAACTCATTGATTTCATCGTCAGTTAGCATGGTGTAATCCATCACAATCCCCTCTGCTTATTCTTTAGTTCGATAACACCCTGGCACTCCGCGCACGTCTGGCAGCCGGGAACGGCAGCGCGCCGCGGCTCCGGGATGTCTTCGCCGCATTCCGCGCAATACTCTGCTGATACGGCGTTGTGGTCGATGCGGTGAGCGGAAAGGGCAGCGTTACGCTGAAGCTCTTCAATTTCTGATGCGTTATCGATGATGTCGGCCATGGTCAATGCTCCCGAAACTGTCGGTTAATTCGGTTGAAGGTGAACGCCAGCAATAAAAAAGGAGCCTTAAGCTCCTTGGTGATTAGTTCCATCATGGGATGCGCTCCGCGTTGTGTTTGAATGCCCACTTTCGGAAAGCTTTCTTCAGGTCGCCTTTTGTGTAACGCATACCGCGGCGAGGATTGTGCCTGGAGTTACGCGCCCGCTTTTCAATCGCCCCACTGAACAGGCAACCAGTTGCGTCATTCATATTCATGAAGACACTTACGATATTCTTCATCCCATATTGAACGAGCACGACAGGCTTAATCTTCTCTGGGTGTTTCCACGCTTTTTTGTCACTGAACATCGCCATGCGCATATAAGTGCGAAAGTCATTCGATTTATCGCCGGATTTCATTTTGCGGAGATATACCGCGCCTTTCCTGTATTTGCTCATTGTTCGGCTCCAAACCGCCCGTTAAGGCGGCCAGTTTTGACGACGAACTCCAGGAGGCTAACTCCCAGAGCTTCAATTTTCTTGTGATGCTTGTTGATGATGGGAGGCACCGTTTCGTTCCAGTTAGGCTTTGGCTTCTTGCGCATGGCCTGCTGGATTTCCTCGGTGCATCGGCGGCAGGCGGCGCGGATGGCGTTTTCATTTGCTGGTGTCATAAACCCTCCATATAAGCGCGGATGAATTCAGCCGCGGCCTGTGCGTTTATGGCATTGCCGTAGCCTTTGAGTCGGCCGACGCGGTTGCTGCTTGCCACTCTTGCCACCCCGGACTCGACTCGTCCCATGCGCGCGGCAGCCCCATCAACCAGCGGGAATGTGCCGGGTTCAACTGGACGCCATTTTCCATCTCGACATAAGAGCCAGTCCGCATCTCGCCAAAAACCGTTAACCTCAAGGGCCCGCATATGTACGCCTGGCGCGGTAGCTGATCGAGTCTGTCCTTTCCATCCCTCTGCGCAGTCATTCCCGCCGAGTCCTTCCAGTCGCGTGAGGTTGGCGTCACCCACCCTGCAAGCCTTGATGCTCCGCCCAGGGTGGAGCCCCGCTTTGGTGCATTTGCAGCCGCAGCTTGGCCGGCAACCTGATTGTTGTCGATCGTTGTGGGTGTCGGCCAACCTGTCAGGGTTACTGCAGTCTGAATGTTCATTCCTCCCATCCGCCCCGATGTGCCTGCGCCGGTCGTCGATCTGGCTGTTGGCGTAGGCCACCCAGTAGGCCCGCTCTCTGATGTGCGGAGCACCGACGCCCGCTGCCGCAAACGGCACAAGCCCGAAGGCGTATCCCATTCCTTCCAGGTCAGCTTGTACAAGGTCGAACCATGTGTTTGCGTTACCGCTTGCAACCTGTTCGCCAAAGACATGCTGAGGGCGGCGCTCGCTGATGAGGTGGAAGAAGTGGGGCCATAGGTGCCGCTCGTCAGCAAACCCATCTCCTTTGCCAGCCGCGCTGAAAGGCTGGCACGGGCAGGAGCCGGTCCAGACTGGTTTATCGTCAGGCCATCCGGCGAGGCGCAGGGAATGCGACCAGACGCCAATTCCGGCGAAGAAGTGGCACTGCGAGAATCCGCGCAGATCGTCAGGTGTGACATCTTCAATACTCCTTTCATCAACTTCGCCCGGGGCGATATGACCGCCGGCGATCAGGTTGCGCAGCCATTGGGCAGCAAACGGGTCGATTTCGTTGTAATAAGCTGCTGGCGTCATGCGGCCTCCGTCGTCTTTTTGAAAGAGTGAGCAATTCGCGCAGAAGCAATGGTTACGTAATCCGGGTTCAGGTCGATGCCGATGAAGTTAAATCCTTCCTCGATAGCTGCCCTTCCAGTGCTCCCGCTACCCATCCACGGATCAAGCACGGTACCGCCAGATGGAGTAATCAGCCTGCAGAGGTAACTCATCAGAGCGATCGGCTTAACGGTGGGGTGATTGTTCTTCGCACCACTGGTACGCCCGGCACCGGCGCGCGGATCGTTAATGCCGACGCTTCCTTCCTTGCGTCCGCCGGTCATTTCGCTGGCTGACGTCGCAATAAATCTCTCGAGTCCTTCGTCGCGCTCCTTCGGTTTCACTTTTGCGCAGTAGAAGAACCTTGCGGCGCTCTTGCTGCTATCAATACGTGGAGTTGACTCGTGCCGCCGGTCCATTTGCCCATAGCAATTCGCCGCACCCATTTTCGAGCTGGGCTCATTGCCGGTAAGCGCCCCTTGTTGGCCTTTAGCATCCGGAAACGCTGACACTACAACATCGCTTCCGTCGTGAATTATGTTTGCCGGCCAGCGCCCCTCTGGTGCCTGCTCGTAGTCAGCAACAGGTTCGGTACCATCGCGCTGGTGTGAAAGCAGTGCGCCAGCACCGCCATTTAGCGCCTCGTCGGTAGGGATGCGGCAGGCATTGATATTGATCGCCCCGGTACCATGCTCAGCCATGTTCGCCGACACCGTTTTTTTGAAAGGCTTGCGTGCCATGACGATCGGTTCGTGCGCAGGCTTTAGCGCAGTTCCCCAGCCATCAAAATCACCATCAAGATTATGCGACTTGGGGAAGCCGCTGCCGTAAATCCAGAGGATTTGGTCGCGGATTTCGAAACCTGCATCCTCTGCATTAACCACAAGTCGGTGATAGGTTCGCGATCCGCCGAACGCCAGCAGATGTCCGCCAGGCTTGAGAACGCGCAGGCATTCCTGCCACTGCTCGACGGTGGGGACGTCATAATCCCATTTGTGGTTCATAAAGCTCAGCCCGTACGGTGGATCCGTCACGATAGCGTCAACGGAGTTATCCGGCAGAGTTTTCAGAACGTCCTCGCAACGCCCGACGTGGAGTTGATAGGTCATGCCGCCTCCTGCCTTTCCCGATATTCCTCAGCGAGCCGCTGCGCCTTTAATGGATTGCTTACCACTTCACCCCATGGCATTAGCCAGCCTTTACCAATGAAGGGAAGGCACACAGTGCCAACCCTGATTTCGTCGTGAGCGTGAGTCATAGGATGGACTCCATTTCGTCGATGTAGAGGCCCTGAGCAATCAGGCGGCGACGGCGTGCGGCACGCGCTATGCATTCCTGCCGCCTGCCTTCCTGCGACTGCTCAATGGCGCGCCGGGTGAACAACCGCGATTTACCTTGCGGCGTTACAACCTTTGGCTTGCTGGCCAGGCTAAATGTCCGGTCGCAGATGCCGTCCTCGTTGAGCCATTTTTCCGACTCAACGATTTGCGCTATCTGCCCGGTCCCGCGGCTAATGCCGTTGGCGACCCGGTTAAACTCAATGAGCGTTACGCCAAACTTCTCAGCGATTTCGCTGCCAGTTACCGGACGACCCCGCGTCTGAATCATCCAGATAACGCGTTCACGGAGGCCGGAGAATTGCCCGGTTC
>OKJV01000158.1_pt1 | contig 42042 bp, 52 predicted proteins | sample 1612551 | NCBI WGS metagenome assembly OKJV01 (sample SAMN04436805, study PRJEB24849) | human gut metagenome | biome: human gut; feature: NICU; material: stool | host: Homo sapiens | place: USA: Saint Louis, MO | collected 2011-05-05 | reverse complement strand
GGTTCGAAGGCAGAGCCCCAAAATGCTGTCTTCTGGTCTTCATGGATGATGCCACCGGTCGCCTGATGCACCTGCGATTCTGTGATTCAGAAAACGCGTTTGACTACATGATGGCTACCCGGCAATACATTGATAAACATGGTAAACCTGTCGCATTTTACAGCGACAAGCATGCGGTGTTCAGGGTCAGCGGACCGGAAAGCCGACGTACCGGCACAACCCAGTTCGGACGGGCTCTCCGGGAACTGGCGATCGAATTGATTTGTGCCAACAGCAGCCAGGCAAAAGGTCGCGTGGAACGGGTAAATAAAACGCTCCAGGATCGCCTGATTAAAGAGATGCGCCTGCAGAATATCAGCTCGGTTGCTGAAGCCAATCAGTGGATTGAACATTTCATGTCCGATTTTAACCGTCGTTTCTCCCGGCCGGCAAAATACCCTAAAGATCTGCACCGTCCGGTCACACAGAGTCCACTGGAGCTGAATGATATCTTCGCCTGGCAGGAGCTGCGGACCTTATCGAAAGCACTGACTTTTCAGTATGATAAAGTGATGTATATCATTGAACCCACTGAACAAAATTCGCGCATAGCAGGTGAAAAAATTACCGTTTATGATTACCCTGACGGAAGCATTGCTTTCCGGCATCTGCACCGGCCACTGGGCTATAAGATTTTCGATAAACTCGCCTGCGTTGATCAGGGTGCGGTTGTTGACAACAAACGACTGGGTGCCGTTTTGAAACTGGCGCAGCAGAAACAGGACGAGCTGGGGGCTGAAGGAAAGCGAATGCGCAGCAAAAAAATGCCCCGCAGGCGTGCCCAGGAGCGCGTACTGGAAGAGCTAAGGGCGATCAATCCGGTGCTGGCCAGCCCGCAGGATTTTGTCCCCAGCCTGAAGCGATGAGCCCTTCCCTCACCTGCAGATCTGACACGGCTGAATGATGAGAGAAAAATGGACGACAAAAAACCAGTGCTTCTGACATTACATGAAGCGTTGCGCCTGGATTTGATTGAGGCCTATGTGGCGCGGGAAATTACGCTGGCAGAAGTGGCGGAATCCATGGAGCTCACCCGTCGTCAGTGCTCCCGCCTGATTAAACGCTATCGTGAGCTGGGGCCAGCTGGTCTGGTCAGCCGGCGCCGTGGAAAGCCCGGCAACCATCAGTTAAACACCACCATCAGAGACCAGGCCCTGCAGCTTATTCGCTCACGCGGCCGGGGTATGAATCCGACAGCAATCTGGCGAATACTGACCACAGAATACAGTGTCCGGATTTCAAAAGAGACCGTTCGGAAACTGATGATTACTGAGAAAGCCTGGCATCCGCGACCATCCTTCAGGCCTGACTAAGACTAAAGAAGGAATTTTCCAGACTCTCCCAGACGTCATCTCTGACTTGTTTTGAGCACGACATTTCAACATTGGCTAGACAGTCAGACGGCCTGAGAGCAATTCTGACGGGAAACCGGGTGAAACAAGCAACAAACCCCCAACAAACCTGCCAGAAACGCAGGAGATGAATTTTACCTCGCTGCATATAAATACACAAAAGTGCTTAGGTTCTAATTTCAATACATTTGCCTCCCCTCCCCCCTGTTTCTGCAACTTTTCTCATTAAGTCATAACATGCCCCCGGCATTTTCACCGGGTAGAACTCAATTAAAAGCACCTTTAAGAATGCTTTTAAACGCGCTACAATGAACACTTAAACCTAGGAGGTAACATTATGGCATTTCAGGTTCTGACCACTACAGCAGCTAGCATTACTGAACTTAAACGTGACCCTATGGGTACTTTCCACGCCGGGGATGGCGCTCCGGTAGCCATTCTTAATCGTAATGAGCCTGCATTCTACTGTGTGCCACCGGCACTCTATGCCCAGTTGATGGAGCTTCTGGAAGATGAAGAGCTGGGACGGATGGCTGATGAGCGAAGCGGAGAAAAGGTTATAGAGGTCAATATTGATGACCTATAAGCTGGCTTTCAACGAATCCGCTCTGAAAGAATGGAAGAAGCTGGGTCATACACTACAGGTACAGTTCAAAAAGAAACTCAAAGAGCGCCTGGAGAACCCCAGAGTTCCGGCATCACAGCTACATGGACGTAAGGACCAGTATAAAATTAAGCTACGTGGTGCCGGATATCGCCTTGTCTATCGTGTAGAGGACGACATTGTCACAGTCACTGTTATCGGCGTAGGCAAACGCGAAAACGACGACATTTATAATGCAACCCTTAATCGCAATTGACGAATGCTGTAAGCACTATTTTGGGGTCGTATCCGGGCCTACTTTCTTTCTGGGTAACGTTGGCGGCTTCACATCATCTTTACTCTGCGTTCTCCGTGTCATCCAGGGATGGTCAGCAGCAGGTTTGACGTAATATTCTGATCGCAAACCAAACCTCGCATTATCCACACGCTCATGTACGCTCTTTTCATCATCAAGCGGTATTGGTTCAGGCCCATCGACATATTTCTCGTAACCCAACGACCGACTTTCATGAAGCACCGTTATTTCACCGTTAAAGTTCTCGCAAACCGTGACAATCGCATGCCTGAGACGGTATCCCTGCCCTTCTGAACGGATCTGATATGCACTCGTTTTATACTGAAAGGTCAGATTCTTGGAAAGCACACGACGGGACTGATAACTGAGTATGTAGTTAAGTTCTTCCGGAGAATGAAGAATCTCCCTGTGGGCGTTACCATTTTCACGGGGGATCGAAGCGAAGCGAGAGTTGTAATCTTTCACAAACTCAGACAACCACAGGTTAGCTGTTTCGATATCACTGATATTGCGAAGACGTAATTCTTTAACCAGTCTGTCCTGTAACGTCTGATTGGCACGCTCAACCCGGCCTTTAGCCTGAGGGCTGTTAGCGTGAATTGGCTCGATCCCAAGAGTTTTAATTGCACGGGTAAATTGCGTCAGCTCGCCTTCACGTTCCGGATTATTCACGCGGAAAATACTGTGTCTGTCAGAATACAGGGCAAGGGGACGCCCATATTTGTCGAGATAATCACGTAACGTTTCCATGTAAGCGCGGGTCGTTTCTGCAGGAGCGAAGCGGAGCGCCATAAGCGCACTGGTGGCGTCATCAATAAAGACAATTAATGTACAGCGAGGCCCTCGCTCTTCAAACCAGTCATGCGGAGAACCATCAATCTGGATAAGTTCGCCATAGCATGGGCGCCGTTGCCGACGCTGATAAATGCGGGCAGTTTTTCGGCGGCGCTCACGCCATAAACCTTCCTCAACCATCCACTTGCGCAAAGTTTCGGCCGACAAAGCCAGCTCATGGAGCTTCCGTAATTTCTCACAGGCAAAAGTGGGGCCGAAATCCGGATATTTATCTCTGACAAGTGAGATGACGAGAGTCCGAAATTCCGACGTAAAAGCATTATTGGGACGTTGTCCTCGGCGACGAGAAACCAGTCCCTGAGGACCTTCAATCCGGTAGCGCTGAACGAGACGTTTCACCTGCCGGATTGATATGCCTATACGGTCCGCAGCCTGCTCCTGGGTGATCTGGCGGCTGACTGAATCCCGAATTATCTGGAGACGGTCAAGTTCTTTAAGGCTCATGCTAATGGTCTCTTTTGTCATGAAATATCCTGCCTGAGAAGCTACGGGGACATTTCAGAATGGGTCAAAGGGGACATTACAGCCTAGTGTTAACAATAGCCTTTTTCTCCTTGCCTTACGGCAGCTAAGAGGCTACGCTGTTGGTGTCTAGTCAAGCAGATGGCCTCGTGTGTGTACTGACCCCAAAAAGTTGGACAGAATAACCGAGGCCTGACAGAAAGAGTTCGCATAAATGCGGACTCTTTTTTGTTTCTGGATACAGCTAAATTAACTTCTCAGCAGTCAAATTATCCATATTACTTAGCATTAGGGTTTAACGCGCTTCCCTGCTTCATCAACGACCTTTTCACCATCCTCTTTCGTGAATGCACCTTGCTGAGACTCCGGGAGAATATCCAGTACGACTTCAGAAGGTCTGCACAGCCGTGTTCCAAGGGGAGTCACGACGATGGGACGGTTAATCAGAATAGGATGTTTGAGCATAAAACCAATAAGTTGCTCATCGCTAAAGCTGTTCTCTGCTAGCCCTAACTGCTCATAAGGCTCCACGTTCTTACGCAACAGAGCACGGACTGTTATCCCCATATCTGCAATAAGTTTAACCAGCTCATCGTGAGTCGGGGGCGTTTCAAGATAATAAATAATCGCGGGTTCATTGCCACTGTTGCGGATCATCTCCAGCGTATTACGTGACGTGCCGCAGTCCGGGTTGTGATAGATGGTTATGTTGCTCATTTCAGTATCTCATTACAAAGTGACAGAGAGCCGCAGCGCCAGCGCGGCCAGAGTGACAAACAGCACCGGCAGGGTCATGATGATGCCCGTGCGGAAGTAATACCCCCAGCTGATAGTCATGTTTTTCTGCGACAGGACGTGCAGCCACAACAGGGTCGCCAGACTGCCTATTGGCGTGATTTTGGGGCCTAGATCGCAGCCAATCACGTTGGCGTAGATCATCGCTTCCTTGATGACGCCGGACGCCGTGCTTCCGTCAATCGACAGTGCTCCAACAAGAACTGTTGGCATATTGTTCATGACCGATGACAGGAATGCCGTCAGGAAGCCCGTGCCAAACGTTGCCGCCAGCAGTCCCTTATCCGCCAGCATATTCAGAACACCGGATAGATATTCTGTTAAACCCGCATTACGCAGGCCGTAGACCACCAGATACATGCCCAGTGAGAACACAACGATCTGCCACGGCGCACCGCGCAGCACTTTTCCGGTATTGATGGAGTGACCCTTTTTTGCGACGGCGAACAGTACCGCAGCGCCGACGGCCGCAATAGCGCTAACAGGGATACCCAGTGGTTCAAGCACAAAGAATCCAACAAGCAACAGAACCAGAACAATCCAGCCTGCTTTGAAGGTTGCAGGATCTTTAATCGCACTGGCAGGCATTTTCAGAAGAGAGACGTCGTATGTTGCAGGTATATCCCGGCGGAAAAACAGATGCAGCATGCCCAGAGTGGCGGCGATGGCCGCAATATCAACGGGAAGCATGACGGATGCGTATTCTGTAAAGCCAAGCCGGAAGAAGTCAGCAGAGACAATGTTCACCAGGTTCGACACGATAAGCGGTAAACTGGCGGTATCGGCAATAAACCCGGCGGCCATGACAAAGGCCAGCGTTGTCCGTTTGCTGAACCCCAGTGCGAGCAGCATGGCGATGACGATGGGGGTCAGGATGAGCGCTGCACCATCGTTAGCAAACAGCGCCGCAACGGCTGCGCCCAACAGGATAATCCAGGTAAACAGCAGACGACCGCGCCCGTTCCCCCAACGGGATACATGCAGCGCAGCCCATTCGAAAAAGCCCGACTCATCGAGCAGCAGGCTGATGATAATTACCGCGATAAAGGTCGCTGTTGCGTTCCAGACGATATTCCAGACCACCGGAATGTCACCCACATGGATAACACCAGAAACCAGGGCCAGCACAGCACCAATGCAGGCGCTCCAGCCAATACTGAGTCCCCGGGGTTGCCAGATAACCAGGATCAGCGTCAGTAAAAAAATACTCACTGCCAGTAACATCTTCGGCTCCATTACATATGGTTAAATGAATGTGTTTGATTCGGGTCAGCAGGATGATCCTACGGATATTTCTAGCCACTGACGAACATCTTCCCGCAGGCAGTGCCAGGATGTTGTGATAGTTTCTGCCGCCCATGCGGGCATATGTGGAGAGAGCCGGTAGTGGACCCATTTCCCTTCCCGACGGTCCAGCACCAGTTCAGCCTCCCGAAGGATTGCCATATGCCGGGAAATTTTGGGCTGCGACTCGGCGGTGGCCGCGCAAATATCACACACGCACATCTCACCGGATTCCCGGAGAAGCATCATGATAGCCAGACGGGTTTCATCTGACAGAATTTTGAAAAATTGAACAGGCTGTAGCATTTTTCCTCCCGGTAATATCGATGTACACATATGATAAATCATATGTGTTTTTGTGGGTATCGTTGATTTCAGGAAGAAAATGTATCAGTTTTGTTAACGCAAACACTATCTGCGCTGAATGGCCGCAGGCAAGGCCGCCTGTTTCAGCCCGTATTAATTGCGTTCAATGAACCTGATCTGGTTTATTTCCTGTTTAACACCTTTGGGTCTGAATTATATTATTCTTGCTATCCTGAATTATGGGGTGTTAATGAGGTTTTATGGAGCTTAATGAAAATAAATGCAATGATAACGAATATCATAATCGTTCATTGGCGGCACAAAAAAGTACGATGATCAGTGTAGCTGTAAATATATTGTTATCCTGCGTTCAGATTTTACTGGGGATATTTTCTGGCTCACAGGGATTAATCGCTGATGGCATACATTCGTTTTCTGATTTGGTGTCGGACTTTGTCGTTCTGATCGCCAATAAAAAAAGTCGCAAGCCTTCTGACGAAGATCACCATTACGGTCATGGACGCTATGAAAATGGGGCGTCGTTGATTATTGGCGCAATCCTGTTCCTTGTCGGGTCCATAATGATTTGGTCCGCAAGCGGCAAGCTGTGGCACCCTGAAGCCATTTCAGAGGTGCATATTGTTGCGTTGTGGGTAGCACTGTTCGCGCTGGTGACAAAGGAACTGCTTTTCCGCTATATGCTGGCTGTCGCGACACGCATTCAGTCGTCTCTGCTCATCGCCAACGCCTGGCATGCGCGCTCTGACGCAGCTTCATCAGTGGTCGTGTCTGTTGGGATTGTCGGCAATTTACTTGGCTTTCCGTGGCTTGATCCGGTAGCAGCAATAGTGGTTGGCGTTCTGATTGCCCGTATGGGCTACACTTTTGCCGCCAATGCACTTCATGACCTGATGGATCGTTCGGTAAGCACTGAGATGGAAACTGCAATTAAAGCGATTATTCTCGCTGTCCCTGACGTCCTCGGAGTACACGATCTGAAAACACGAAAAACGGGCGATCTCATACTAGTAGATGTACATATTGAAGTTGACGGCGAGCTTTCTGTCAGTGAAGGGCATGATATTGCCAGAGCAGTACGTCAGGCGGTTCTGGAAAATAAAAATGTGCTGGATGTCATGATCCACACTGACCCTTATCAGTGTGAAGAATTGCCCGTTTGCTAATTATTCCAGACTGCCTTTTTTTTCCATAAAACATAGTCCAGATGACATCATAAAATATAGAGTCATCTGACTACGTTATTTTTCATGAACATTCCGGGCGTCCGTCAGCAACAGATTGGCGGACGCCTGACTCAGAGAAAATCTGTTGTAAACTAAAGGTGCATCTGAATTACGCTCTTTCTGAACCGGAAATTATTCATGCTCTCTGTTCCATGGCATAACGGCGAGCAGTTTTGCCATCCCGCACCAGCCTGTCATTCCTGCAAGCATCAGGCCCGCACCCACAAATCCGGGAATAACATACAGCACAGAGGTCAGGAATAGTCCGCCCAGACTTCCGCCGAGGGCCAGCGCCCCTGCGGCAATCTGTACTTGTCGCATGAGTGGTAGTGGCTGACGGCGATCAACGATAACCGGGTAGCCCGCCGCTTTCCAGGCATTGAGGCCTCCCTGCATGATCAGTGCCTGTGCCGGATACACAAACTGACTGAGTTTTTCTGCCGCGTTCCCGGTCCGCATACCACTCTGGCAATGGAAAATGACCGTATCCGTTTCGCTCAGCCCGGTCTCACTGAAGCAACCAGCATGAAGTTGTTCCAGCGACAGGGAACGTGTGCCGGAAATGTGTTCCCTTCGCCATTCATCATGGCTGCGGATATCAATCAGAAGAACTGGTTTGCCATGCTGTGCATTAATTTCAGCAGGCGTCACGGTGACAGTGGTCATTTTATTCTCCCGGGCAGTAAATATTCTTCAGAGTCTGTACAACCGCAAAAATCGCGTCATTTTTGATGTGATAGCGGATATATCTCGCCTGACGCGTCCCTTCAATCAACCCTTCAGATTTCATTCGTGACAGGTGCTGGGAGGTGGCTGAAGCACTGAGTCCGCTGAGTCTGCTCAGCTCTCCGGCCTCTGTACCAGGACTCCCGGTCAGAATGCAAAGGATCAGCAGACGTTGCGGATGACTCAGTGTTTTCAGCAATGCGGCCGCGTTTTCCGCCTGGCCTTGCAGTTCACTCATCTCGTTCATGGCTAAATACTTTAGAATCTCCTAAATTTAGATAATTCTAAACTATTAGGGTGGTTGTCAAGAAGAGCCAGAGAGAGTGGGTTAAGGTTTCGTTAATGTTTTTCCGTCAGATTGCCAGAACTACCACTGGTTAGAGGTGAAAAAACTATGGCCGTCAATCTTCGTCGCGCGTTACCCCATCAGGACACGCCTTTCTTTCGGGGACTTCATATTGTTGTCGCCGTTCTGGTTCTGGCTCAGATTATCAATTCGAATATGACGGAAACTGAGTCTCTGGGACAGTTTTCGTTGACAGGTATGGTGACTTTTCTGCACATCATTTCCGGGTTTGGTCTGTTGCTTTGTGGTGTGGTTATGCTGTTCTGGATGCTGGCTCAGCGTGGTGCCCGGTATTATTTCTCATACCTGTATCTGGATTTTCAGGGCGTCACCGACGATTTCAGGACGCTGCGTCAGTTTCGCCTGCCCGAAGCACATGCCGGAGGTATGGCTGCCATCGTTCAGGGACTGGGGGTGCTGTCATTACTCGGTGTGGCGGCTGTCGGCGGACTCTGGTTCATTCTGAATATGATGTACGGTCCCGATTCGGTCCTGGTACATGACGTTCTACATTTGCATAAGTTTCTGACGGTCTTTATTGAGACCTATTTCTGGGCCCATGGTGCGATGGGGATCCTTCATTTGCTCCTGACAATTCGGTTGCAACAGTTGAATAAGGAATGACACAGCCAGAGCGCAGCAGGTGCAGGCTCACTATCCGGAATCTGCTCTGCGTGGCGAAGGTCTGTAAGGTATTTGATGAAAATGGGGCATAAAGCCATCCTACTGGTATGGCCGCATTATGTGATGTAACAGAGAGACTGTTCAAAATCACGCAATTGCGAACATGTCCAAGCCTTGCCGATCGCTACAGCGGACGCAAGAAAATTAACATGGACTGTCAGCACGCATAAATCAGGCAAAAACATAAGCTAGATTCTGAGCGGATATGGGAAGGCCTTGAGACGGTATTCAACAGGACTGAGGCCTTTCAATTTAAGGCTGATCCGGCGGTTGTTGTAATAATCGATATAGTTCGTAACCGCTACTTTTAACTCATCAATATCATTAAATGTGTTGAGATAAAAGCACTCTGATTTCAGTGTCCCAAAAAAGCACTCGGCACAGGCATTATCAAGGCAGTTGCCCTTACGCGACATGCTTTGCACAACACCGTTTGCTCTGAGCTGGTATTGATACCAGCGGTGCCGGTACTGCCAGCCTTGATCGGAATGAAGTACGGGTGAACTCTGCTCATCCAGTTTTGCCAGGGCTTTATCCAACATTTCATCAATCATCGGCATCGCCGGACGCTCTGAAATGCTGTAGGAAATCACTTCATTATTGAAAAGATCAATAATGGGTGACAGGTAAAGTTTTCTGCCATTAACAGCAAATTCAGTAACATCCGTAACCCATTTTTCATTAGGTCGGGTTGCCTTGAAATTTCGCTGTAAAACATTATCAACTACTTCACCGCGTTCTCCACGCCACGAACTGTAGCGCTTAACTTTAATCGCCGCTTTGAGAGAAAGTCGGTTCATCAGGCGCTGGACAACCTTATGGTTGATGGCTCCCATCTCCTGCCTGAGTGCCAGCGTGATCCTGCGATAGCCATACCGGTCACAGTTCTCGTTGTATATCTCTTTGATTCTGCACTTTATCTCCCCGTATTTTTCAGGGGATTTCAACGCTTTCAGATGATAATAAAAAGTACTTCTGGGTATCTGGGAAATCCGCAGAAGCTGGTCAAACGGATAATGCTGCCTCAGCTCGTCTACAACCCTGACTTTATCTCTTACCGAACTGAGGCTTTCAGCTTTTGTAGATACAGTACCCGTAACTCAAGAAACCTGACCTTTCTTTCCAGCTCCTGGATACGTTTGTCTTTGGATTGTTCCCGTGCAGCTTCAACAGCAAGAGGATCATCTAACATCTCAGGGGTCCTTTTTTTGCCAAGACGCAGCGATCTGAGCCCTTCCTCCCCATGTTTATCAAATACATCTATCCATCTGCTGATGGAGGCTGAACCAGCAAGCTTGTATTTGGTTGCCGCCTGACACCGGGATATTTGCCCTGAAAGCACCGCATTAACTGCTTCAATTCTGATCTCCGGATCAATTGAAACGCCTTTATCTCTGGGTCTTAGTCCTTCTTCCCCGTAAGCATCATAGGCTGCAACCCACATTCTTACCTGGGTTCTGGGTACATTAAAGCGGGCAGATGTGATCCGATAACCATCATCGGTAGCGAAATAGTGCATAACCACTTCAAGGCGTTGTTCAAAGGTGTATTTACGTTTGGTCATGGGACTCTCCAATAAGAGAGTCCAACAAAATGGGTGCAGTGCATGTGGTTGGTTAATGAAAATTAACGTCCTACGGGGCTTTCTTCTTTCTGCCTCACAACAACAAAACACTCAAATATCATGAGGCAAAAAGCCTCAAGCGCCGACACCATTATACCCTGTTCACTCCCATCCCCCCAGGGGCAATAAGATGGTAATCAGATAATTTTTAAGATTATTTTCGCCGTGTATATGCCATACACCCCGGCATTTTCTGGAGTTCAGTCATGAATTTTCCCTCTGTCAGCAGGCTCCGGTTACCACTTCTGCGCCGCCCAATGTAACGGTTCTGTGCAGACGCAATGCAGTGCCAGGACAACCCCCTTGTTCGCCAGCTGCGCCCATGTCTGATGTTAACGAAACAACTCAGCTACCTGTTTGAAGATTTACGCCAAAATAGAGGTGTACGCCTATGACAAAATTCTCCAGGCAATATCAGATATCAGTAGCGTCATGTTCGAAAGAGATTTTTAAAGTAGCTATTCCTGATTGTATTTCTTTGAAAATTTAATGAAGGTAAAGTTATTTAGCAAATTGACGCTCCACTAGAATAGGTTATTATTACTTACAAGCGCTCTGAACTATTAGCAATTTTACAGGCTCAACCATGCCTGTAAAAATATCTTTGCATCGGTATTGTTTTAAGGAATCAATTATGACACTCACTGCATATTACCAATTAAGGAATACAAAGTCCTCAGGTCTTGGTTTCGAATTGCTGACCAGTGAGCCGGGAGCCTTTATTGTGCTGGAAGAATGCAGTTATGAGAAACCGTATGAATTGCCCGTTATGGGCATAACGGGAGTGCAGGCGATCGTTCGACTGCGTTCAGCTGCACGATGAATAAAGCCAGTAGCCTGCATAATTACATTGGAGCAAAGCTGGATTACAACGTTTATGAAGAAACTGCCTGAATCATCCTGTAATAGCTGTGTGTAGTCTTTGCCCGCCGCTGGCGGGCTTTTATTATGTGGCACCGGACAGGAGCGCCAGGCATCATGACAGCGCCCTCTCCTCCTTTGCTTCACTTCCTGTCAGGTTTAAGACGACTATCAAACCGGAACGGTATCTGTTGAGCCATCTGCACGATCCCGTAAAAATCAGAGTGCTCAGGATTTAACAGATAATTGAACTCTACCGGAGATAAGGCTGAGGGAACACGCAGTGCAACCGAGCTCCTGGTAAATGACCAGGCATCTCCGTAATCAGCCAGTTCCTGAGGCGCATCCTCATCAGCCCAGTTGGCCGGTAATTCATCCATATTTGCGCTTTGGATCAATTCATCAGGCACATCGATACTCAGTAGCGTGAAAGAGTCCATTATCTGTGCCGCATGCAGGTGTACCAGCGTCTCCAGCATCGTTAGTGATGCCGTTTCGGAGACATATACCATTGACACCCCCACGCTATTCCAGCGCCCACCAGCCTCTTTCGCACCATATCCGGTCCAGGCCGTAGAAAGATTCTTTGTTTTCGTCAGCCTGTAGAGGATCACGAGTACACCCCATGCTCCAGACGCGTAATCAGCTTAATGACCTCATATGCTCCCGTCTCGGATGCTATCAGGTCTGCTGGCACTTTCCAGCTCAATGCCCGGTTAGGTTCGTTCAACCACTTCAGTGCGGCTTCCTTATCGCCTTCAAACAAATCTACCGCCCGATCAATGACGCGGATAATACGTACCAGTCGTTCACTTTGTTCCGGGTTAAAACGTGCCTTCACACTGCGGCTAAATGTGGTCGACGGGATACCGGACATTTTTCTCAGGTCATTTTGGGTTATTCTGGCCCAGTCAGTGATCCGGTTCGCCACCTTCCCGTCCAGGCCTTCATTGATTTGACCCAGCAGCGCTACGCCATCAGCATTATTTAACCCGGCAACCTGCCAGAGGCGCTGTGGTCTGGCTGGAGTTGAGGACAAACTAAATGTTTTCATAGCAAACCTCCATTTGGTCCTTACATTATACCCAAATGGAAATAACAGAGCGAATATCAACCACCAGCAGACGAACGGAATTTCTCCTGATTGCGATGCCTCAGAGTGTAGCGATCGGTATCTAGTCCCTCCTCGGTGTGTAGGCTGGAGAGAGCATATCTCTCTTCATTGACCACGCCGGTGCGATGCCCCGACCGGCAAACCATACTTTCCTTTGCCTGAGTTGTTTATCGTATCCAGTACGTTCATGAGCGCGTCACTGTTTGCATACGACCTCCCTTCATCAAATAACGGTAGCTGGGTAACTCCGCAGTGACGGAAATCGTTGAGCATGACACCCTCCTTTGCATAGTTATGTCCGTCTTTCCAGATTTTATCCAGAACCCGGCCCACCGCCACGATAATGTCCCACGTATCACGTGACGGAATGCAGAGCTGTTCGCTGGAGACTTTGCTGTAATAGGGTTCATGTTTTGAAAAAGGCGAGGTTTTTATGAAAGCTGACACCTGACCGCAGTACTGACGTTCCTGGCGCAATTTTTCCGCAGCACGTTCAGCATACTGGCAAATTGCCTGCCGCATGGATTCATACGTTGTTATACGCTGCCCAAAGCTTCTGCTGCATATTATCTGTTGTTTTTGTGGTGGAGCATCCTCCAAGTCGATACAACTTTCCCCCGTAGTTCCCTCACTGTTCGTTCAAGAACTACGGTGAAGTTTCATCTTATGAATACAGGATTTGCCCTAGCCATCTCTAGCGTAGTGGTTATGCCCATTGCATGAAGCTTGCTTGTGGTTCGTCCCCCCACATCTCCTCTAGCCGTCATCACCTCAACGGGGTCGGTGCTGTTTAAACTGAGCAGGCTGCACCCTGTGGTGAGGGCATCAGCCTGAAAAGCACAATATATTCATATACATTGTAGGCCGGATGAGCGCAGAGTAACCCGGCAAGAAAGACGGCTCAATTATTTACTCCAGCGCCAGCAACGCAAAGCTCGCCAGCCAGTGCCAGCCGCTGTAGTGGCTGCCCACCACATGCTCGACGCTCACCGTCAGGTGTTTCGCCACCGCATCACTTAGCACCTGCTGCGCCGGATGGTTGACCGGAAGCGCTTTCGCAATGTGCTTCATGCACCAGGCACGGCTGAGATTTAATCCGTCGAGATGGGCAATTTTCGGATCGGTACGATCGCTCACCTCCGCCGGGTTCATAAGTTCCGCAACGGAGCCGACATCCGGCAAAAACGCGTCAAACCAGGCGGAAAAGTCCGCCGACACCTTGCTCATCAATAACGCTTCCGTCAAGGCGCCGGAAATATACTCATCGCCGCCGGGTTCGTAGTGGGCCGGATAGCGCGTGTCGGCAAGATAAAACCGCTCTGCAGAGGACAGAATAGCCTGCTCAAGCGCGCTATCTTCTACAGCTCGGGCATAATCTAGCGCCAGAGCTAGAGCAAACGCTGTGTTGTAGTGCGTCCCCACGCGGATCGGATAGGTGAGTTTAGCAAGGTAATCCACCAGCCGGTTGCGAATATACTGGGTAAGCGGCTCCAACGTCTGATACCAGCCTGCGGCCTGCGACAGCGACGACTGTTTCATTTCCTGGGCCAGCGCCAGCAGCCAGCCGTAACCATACGGCCGCTCAAACGAGTCGCGGAACGGTGCGGTGAAATAGGCCAGCTCCTTCGCCACGTTCTCTTTGGTCAGGTGTTGGTCGAAAAGCTCAACGATCGCCTTCTGGCACGGTAAGTGGGGATAAAGACGCACGCAGCGCAGCAGCAGCCAGTAGCCGTGTACCGCCGAATGCCAGTCAAAACAACCGTAAAAAATCGGGTGCAGTTCACGAGGCAGCAGCACGTCGCCATCATCATTAAGTAGGTGCATGATGTGGTTCGGGTATTCCAAGCGCAAATAGGTCAAAGGAATGCGGGCAAACGCGTCAGCCTTATCTTGCGTTAATTCCATGACAGCTCCTTAGCGAAACACGAGGAAATACATTAAGAACACGTTCACCACCAGCAGGGTTAACGCGGTCGGGATTTGGATTTTGATCACCTGATATTTGTCCTTCAGCTCCAGCAGAGCGGCGGGAACGATGTTGAAGTTTGCGGCCATTGGCGTCATCAGCGTGCCGCAATAGCCCGCGTACATGCCAAACGCTAACAGAGGCGCCGGATTCACGTGATGAACGTTGATCAGAAACGGCAACGCGATACCGGCACTTAATACCGGAAAGGCCGCAAACGCATTGCCCATGATCATGGTGAACAGTGCCATCCCCACGCAGTAAATGATCACCAGCATGAAGCGGTTATCCGGGTTCACAAACAGGCTCACTACCTTTTGCACCGAGTCGCCCGTGTTTGCCACCATAAAGACCCCGCCAAGCATGGCCAGCATCTGCGGAAGGATCACCGCCCAGCCGATAGTATCGACAAGACGACGAGACTGACGAACAGCATGCAGCGGCGTTCCTTTGGTAAGCCACCAGCCGGTGAGGATCGCCGCAACGCAGGCAACGGAAAGCGCCGCCAGGGTGAGCTGTTTTTGATCGAGCAGGAACACGCCGCCGATCGACACCCCTTTCAGGAACAGGGTGCCGATAACCGTCACCATCGGGATCATCAGCGCAGGCAGGAACAGTCAGTTCTTGAGTATATTCGAAGAGGCAACTCGCTCCTCCTCGGTGGACATTTTATAGTACCCTATCCCGACTAGGCTAAATCCCGCCAGCAGGGCGATAGCGATGACGCCGCCGCCGATGATGCGGTACGCCAAGGATTTACCGAGTTCCTGTACCATCAGGTCGCCAAACAGGAAGATCCCGCCAAACAAAAACCAGAACAACGCGGTTGTAAAACGCTTTGGATTGGCGCGATCGCGAAGGGTCATGACAACCAGCAGCATCACGACAAAACCAATCAGGTAATACACACGGTTAATGGTGATAAGCGTCATCATTGTGTGGGCTCCTGCATCCTCTGCTCTGCTCGCCATTCCATGATGTCTCGACGGATGCTGGCATCGAGGCTCAGCAGGCGCGTAATATGAATAATTAATGCCGCAATGGCGGTTGGAATGGCCCACAGACCGATATGCAGCGGTTCGATACCCTGAATGCCGTTCTCTTTCAGAAACGCGTCAATTAGCAGCACTGCGCCAAAAGCAATAAAGATATCTTCTCCGAAGAAAACTGCGATGTTGTCACACGCGGCGGCATGGGCTTTGATTTTGTCGCGAATGTGCTGTGGGACTTCGCCGTATTCGTTCAGCGCCGCTCCTTCGGCCATCGGGCCAGCAGCGGACGCACCGTCTGGACATGGCCGCCCAACGACATCAGCCCCAGCCCGGCCGTGGCTTCACGCGCAACAAAATAAAGCATCAGAATACGCGCCGAAGTGGCACTAGCGATCTTCGCCACCCAGGCCTGGGCGAGCTCCTTAAGCCCGTAATACTCCAGCAGACCAATGACCGGTAGGATCAGAATGAAGGTGGCCAGCGAACGGCTGTTCACGAACTTCTCACCGAAGGTTTCCAGCAGCATGCCGAAATCCATACCGACCAGCAAACCCGTCGCCAGCCCCGCTACCACGACCACCAGCAGCGGGTTGAAGCGCAATGCAAAACCAATAACCACGATCGGTATCCCGATCAGCGGCAACAGTGTAGTACCGTCCATAACGTTTACCCTATCGAAAGTGAGCGTTGCGCGCCGGCGGCTATTTTTTTAATTTGCGGCGAGCGATGTTGTGTTTTTCGTCAGGTTTGGTAAACCTGCGCTAAAAAGCTACATCTTTACCTCAACAACATGCATACAAATTATCAATAAAATATTCTTATTTTATTGATAATTTTACATTCATTGCTAAGGATCGTTATGACTTCAGAAAAGAGTGCTAACACCCATCACGACGATATCAACGACGGCCGGATCGTTTCCTCCCGCCATCTGGTGTCGGATCGCTGCGCGGAGCTGTCGGAGCTGGAATATGCGCTAATTATGACCAGCAACGCATTCAACAAATGGATGGTGCGCTGCATGACCGCAGCGGGTGAACCTGACATGGGCGCCTTTGACGTCTCCCTGCTACATCATATGAACCACCGCATTTCCTCAACTCTCGCCTTACGGTCAGGTTTTTATCATCTGGAGAAAACGGGATGGGCCCAAAAGGTATTCGGCCAGACGGATGCTGACAGCATCAGGACTGGCTGAAAACATAGCGCCCAGCTCTTTTTCAAACCTGATTTTCTCGAATGGACATGTAGTCATTTTTAACGGTGGAAGTGCCTGAACAAGTTTCAGGATACAATCAGGAAATGGTTTTTAAGGTCTCCAGTTTTTGACTCTGTACGAACGTCAAGCAGGAGTAAATAAGAGGCACAACGGACATGAAGGTCCGGAGAAACCGTACGCAAGCGGTTATGGATGCTGTCTGAAAGATGAAATAAACTTCTCATCTGACGGCTTCGTTATTTCCGTCGATACAAAAGTGATATGGCAGATGATACTTGCGGTGTGTAAAGCTGATTTCCCATGTATTCTTAATTATTTTTATTCAAAGGGAACAACGGACTGAGAATAACGCATAATAGCAACTTGTCATTTTTTTGCACTGCATGTTGGGCAGGAATAATACCTGTCCGGTGCATGATTGAAGGGCTTTTTACATGGCAGGAAATAGTCTTTATAGTCAGCTTCCGGTATCCCGCCGAGAATTTCAAGAGCCCTATTGACTTTGGGTGAGTAGTATTCCAGCGTATACCCGCATTTATTAAAAAATCAACAATTATATTAAAATACATTTCTCTTATTGATTCTGTAGGGTTTTACGTGTCATATCCGAAAATGTGAATAGTATTGTTCACAACGACACTTTAGAGTAACATGGCGTATTTTTCACCGAGCCATTTACCTACCCTTTCTTTGTATTTACCCCTTTTATCTACTCCAAACCATCGACAACTTTACGACCACGCAGAACTATTATGGGATATTTATTGGCATCAAACTCCACTAACTTTATTGCACTTACCAGACTATTTAACTAGCTTACTTCGCTCTTTTTTAAGCCCATTACCCGCATTCTCCTTAACGTATATCTGGTCCTGTTCTGTCGACCGGCAGGAAAAACCACTTCATGTTTTCAGAAAACTTAATTTTAGCGAAGCATGCTCGGACACTGTTATTCTCCAACCTGAATTAACCTTAATCAAATTACGATATCAAGGATGTGAAGTCTGTTAACCTATATAACATCCAGACATCACCAAAATAATTTAAGCTTCTCATGTGAATCTTTAAGAGAAAATTCGAACCGTAAGTTTCCCATATTTCCCATGAGGATTAAACCTTCCAGAACATCAGCCATAATCTCGTAACCTCATGCATATACTTTGTGATCACGTCGTCCGGTATCATAGGTTATAAACCGGGGAAAGAGAACCACATTTGTCACCTCCACAAAGGCGGACATTTCTGTATCGAGGAGCATATGAAAGCGTCATTAGACAGGGCCAAATAAGCCCTAACATAAGCTGGTTTAAATCTGGCCAGATTCCATAGATTGACCAGGAAATTCATCTGTATAGAGACGATGTTTTTCCTGAATAACTCAAGATCGACGGGTTTATAAACAGACTGCTTCCCGCTCAATAATTCGCATGGCTCATTTGGTTTCATCTCGGTACTGTTAAAAGGTCTGCCGTACGTTTCAAACTTCAGTAACTGAGAGTCATCCAGGATTAATTTTATTAACTCACCCCATAAAACAGGCTTCCCGTTGACACGGGAACTAGCAGGCTGCCTGGCCTGGCTTCTGACAGGGCAATTCTATTTAGACGCGCATCAGTGGCAGGATGGAAAAACCGCTCCAGCAGGTTCTCCGGTATATAGCGGTAGTCGGACGCGAGATCACGAGGCAACACACTGAGTAGTTTTTTTTGACTCCGTATCAACTGCAACTCCGAGCGGAGAAACGCCTTAATGACCGTGTCAGTCTGTACGTTGGGTTGTACGTCCATACGCTCTCCAGAGTACTTTTAAATCGCGCTACATACGGTTACTAAAGGTCTGTTATTATATCAAAGCCATCTCAGAGATACTACCAAAAAAACAAGCACTAATATTATTAGATACTAAATTATAAAAAAGCCCTGTCCTTTTACCTTGTACTGGTACTTATAACATTAGGCACTTTTTATAGAAACTGCAAAGTTTTGCTCGGTTTCATTAGTACCTTTTCATCAAAAAAGTACTAATGAGGATAGATTTTCATTAGTACTTTTTCCTGTGAAAGGTACTAATGGCAGGACTGGACGCCTACACTTTCATTAGTACTTTTTTTGCAAATAGTTACTTATGTATAAGGGTACCTATTACTGGTTCGCAAATAAAGTTACTTTTCCCATCTCCACGGTTGCGTGGAGTGGTTTTCCGGGGATGGAACGCACACCGTGCGGGCCACAGGCAGAGGTTATTGGACGAGCTCACAAGAAAGTTATTTTTTTGCCAACGACATGAGCACAAAAAAATTTAAAAAAAATGCAAACACCCTTGTTAGTTTAGAGAACTCTTTCTGGATTCCTGTAGTCTGTGTTGCTGGAGGAGTTGATATGAACCCGATAATTACGGCACATCAGGAAATCGTTATCGAGAATTCGGTTCGCTATATCGAGTTACTGAAATCAGAGGCATCAAAAATTCTGGATGAATACTGGGAGGCCTGGAAGGCGCGGAATCAACTGATATCCCAGACCTCGTATGCAAACGGGGGAAGATTTATATCCGGTCGTTTTGCTCCTGTGCTGAGAAAGGTTGGATCGTCGCAAAAGCTGACAATTGTATTGAAAGATTTTTCGCCCAGGTTCAAAAACAAAATTAAACATCATGGCGTGGTTGTTAAACCTAAACTCATAGGTTACAGCGTTAGTTGTTTTAAAAATACCCTGGACTGGGAACTGGAGATGATCCAGGAAACAGAAAAAAAAATTAAACCAATCCGTGAACTACTCGCGGAATACCATCAACGAAAACTGGCCGACATCAAAAGACTGGAAAAACTGAAGAGGTTAATATAATGGCTGGCAACGCATCCCCAAAAACTGAACCGCGTAATCAACGAAACGCTGTAAATAACCTTCCTTTAGGGATGGTCATTTCAAAATTAAAGCCACTTTCAAGTGATTTCTATACACACTTTCATGAAAAAAACAGAGCCTGCCTGCGCCAGTTTAACGCCATCTCCAATGCAATTTATAATATTTTCCGCCTGGTAGAAGGTGACCAGGCGACAAGCACTAAAGTTCAGAAATGGCTCTCCGGTGTTTACGATGAACTGTCGGGTAATGTAAATACCCTCAATGAGCAGATTGACAAAAATGTCGCCAGACTACTTCTGGATGATTCATCATACGAAGGGTTTGACTATGGTATATTTGAAATTCGCTGGAACCACCCATTGTTCTATAAATTGCTGGATATTATCCAGACCGCCAACGTCCTGACTCGTCAGGCACACCAGTTGTGGTTATGCGGTCAGATATCACAACAGGTTCATGACCGAATTATCTTGCAACTCCTGAGCTCACTGCAGGTTGCTATGGACAAGATTACTAAAATACTGAACGTTGAAAATCGTGTGAATGGAAAATACGACATATTACCATTCATCCAGAGCATTAAGCGGTTTAAATCGGTGGAACTTTATATTGCCAGTCTCGAACCGAAGGCCCTTGTTCAGTCCGGTTACATTGACATTTCAGCTGATACTGGCAGTGAGCAGACATTAAAACCAGAGGAAGTGGCAGGCTCTGGCAAGCCATCTGACAAAACACAATCTTCTGCCACTCCTGTTTCGGCACAATAACTCACAGGTTGATATGAGTATTATATCTGGGCTTTTTTTTTAAAATCAGGGACTCCCTCTTTGGAGTGTATGACCACGACATTATCTTTGATACAGATGATGAGTACGATATCCCGCACACGCCTATCAAGGATGTGCAAATATACTGTGATTATCCAAGTAATCCTGTGTGTATAACGTTATTTTCAGAGTATGCGATTTTATCCGTACATGCAAACCGGTTACAGTAAATCAATAGGTATATCGGTCTGCCAAATTCAGACCTGAGTGAGAAGGCCTGTACCTTCACTAATCTGGTCATTAAGCCATTGATGTAATATACATGCTGGATACATCTTTTACCTGCGTCTGAAAACCATCACCATGCCGGTACAGGGGAACTACTAACAAACAGTTTAGAGACGGCTTTCCTCGCTTTAAAATTTGCGTACAGCACTGAATTACTCCCCATTGGTCTAGAGGATGAAGAACAGATCCGAAAAGGTCATTATCTTTATGCAGCCTTTATTTGTTGGCTTTTACATGACGCCGGCAAGATATTTGATGTCGACGTTATTTCCTCCACCCCGGACGTTAAAATCACATGGAGTCCACTCTCATCCAGTCTGATGGGCTGGGCAAAGTCAAACCGTATTTTTTCCTATGAAGTTATATTGCTTAAAAGGCAGGCTAACGAGCATTCCGTGCGGGCACCTGTATTCCTTGAACGCTGCTTAAACGATATGTGCCTTAATTATTTGAGCGACGTAATCAAGGAACGGTTGTACGATAAAATGCTGTCGGCATTAGGTAATTGTACAATCAGTGATGATTTTATTTCTCGATGCATGTGAACGGCCGACTGGCATTCCACCGGCGCCGATACCAGCTATCGGTATGATAAACAATTCGCTATTCGGGCATCAGATACTAATGCCCGAGCCATAGCGATTCTGAAAGACAATATCAATACTCTTAATATCAATGGTTTCAACTCATCGTCAGTACGCCATGATAGAAACTCAAAGCCTCAGGTAGATATTATGATTATTGTTGGCTCTGTTTACATCTCAGGGCAGCCAGTACGGCAGTGACGACTGGCACCGCTTCTGCGGGCCAATAACCTGGCACCGAGCATGAACAAGCGTGGCAACTGCCAGGATAATGCGGTGGCCGAATTGTTCTTCAGTTCACTGAAAAAATAACGCATTAGTAAGAGAATATACAAAAACCGGGATCTGGCCCGGGCGGATGTCTTCGATTACATTGAAGTGTTCTACAATCGGGCCCGGCGCCACAGTCACCCCGGCGGCGTCAGTCCGGAGGCCTTCGAACAGGCCTCGTCGTGAGGACAGAATTTGTCTACAGGCATGGGGTCAGTCCACTTGTTGCCCTTGGGTTAGTGGCTAGCCTATCAGCTATTAATCTGGTGTTGGGGCTCCCCTGAGGGCTCGACTTCACTTCGATCTGGCACGTCAATTTGTAGAGATCGAGAAGGCGATGATGAAAACCGAACCCGCGGAGGAAAACATTGCTGAGATCACAGATAAGCGCCTGACCATCGGAATGGATGAACCTCCAGTTCTCCGTGTACTGGATGCGTTGTGTTATAACGAGAAGCGTCGAGCTATGAACTATCCCAATTCAGAAATGGTTAACATCGGCTGGTTCCAGCGTAAGATGGCTCCTTTTATTAACGTTCACAGCGATCACTTCAACAACAGAATTAACCTTCAGGAAGCCCGATATCTGTCGGGCTTTTTTCTACCCGGGAGCAAATTACTCTGCACCCCATTCTGACACACACTATCTCCTGATCTATTCAGCCCACGGGCACATTCATCTTCAGGAGTCACCTCATGTTGTTACTTCACGAGGTCCGTCACCAGCGGCTGCGCAACAGGATTATTCTTGCCGTTGCGCTGCTGGCCGCTATCGCCTCCATTTCGCCCGAACAGCTCGGCATCACGCTATACAAGCTGTCTCTGGTTTCCATAGCTGCCATTCTCGGCTACCACCCTGATCGAGCACTGTTTCCTTACGCCAGCCCGGGGAGCTATCTGATAGAAGATTGGAAAGAGAACCTCGGCAAGCCGGTGCCAGTGAGCCGCAATGAGCCTGAATACCCCGTTGCAACGGGCTATGAGCTGATTTGCCGCCGTTCTGCTGCGATGTGCACCGATTGTCGCGGCGATCTGCTTCGGCGTGACGATGGGGCTCTAACGATGATCCGACTCGCGCAGTCTCTCATCCTGCTTAGCCTGCTGAGTGGTTGTCACCCGTTCTTCGCTGCCAGCATTCAGGTTGAGGCCCGGCAATACCAGCGCGAGCTGACCCGCAATGCACGCGCTGTCTGGGGGCTTAATGCCCCAGTACCATCCCTTCAACCCAGCAGGCGGTCTGTAATTTTTTGCGAAGGCCATTACCACCGCCAGGTACGGCGGATGCTGCAGATCTATCAGCGTAATATGGAGATCTACGCCTGCTGGCTGCAGGAGTTTTTCCCCTGCGGCATCTGTGTTAGCCGCCCGAAAGGCTGCTTTATGTTATGGTTCGAGCTACCGGAGCAGGTGGATATGGTTTGCGTCGCGAAGCAGTTGTGCCGGCTGAAGATCTTGGTCGCGTCAGGATCGCTGTTTTCGGCATCCGGGGAGTATCGAGCAACTGCGCCCTGCCGCCAATCGAGAAGCATAAAGAGTTGATGGTGGAGCTGGGGGAAGGGGTGATGGTCGCGATGGAGTGATTTTTCGCTGAAGCTGTATTCACCGGAGTAATGGGTTTATTACCCTACCCCAGCTCGTTGCTAAATAGCTGCGCGGAATAGTAGATCACTGAAAGGGAACTCAGCCCGGATTGTGCGATCTGATCAATCGCCAAACCAACCAAAACCACCAACCGGACTGAGCGATGCCGATCATAGCACCAATACCCCGTGGCGAACGACGCCTGATGCAGAAAGCTATTCATAAAACGCGCGATAAAAATCATGCCCGCAGACTCACGGCCATGCTGATGCTTCATCGGGGTGAACGGGTCAGCGATGTTGCCAGAACTCTCTGTTGTGCCCGTTCATCCGTTGGTCGCTGGATTAACTGGTTTACGCACTCAGGTATTGAAGGCCTGAAATCCTTACCCGCAGGGCGCTCCCGACGCTGGCCTTTTGAACATATCTGCACCCTGTTACGTGAGCTGATAAAGCATTCTCCCGGCGATTTTGGTTATCAACGTTCACGCTGGAGCACCGAATTACTGGCAATAAAAATCAATGAGATAACCGGTTGCCAGTTACATGCAGGAACCGTTCGCCGCTGGTTGCCATCTGCGGGGCTTGTATGGCGCAGGGCCGCGCCAACTCTGCGTATCCGTGACCCACATAAAGATGAAAAGATGGCGGTAATCCACAAAGCGCTGGATGAATGCAGCGCAGAGCATCCGGTATTTTATGAAGATGAAGTGGATATCCACCTTAATCCTAAAATCGGTGCGGACTGGCAGTTGCGCGGACAGCAGAAACGGGTAGTGACGCCGGGGCAGAACGAAAAATACTATCTGGCCGGCGCACTGCACAGTGGCACGAGTAAAGTCAGCTACGTGGGCGGCAACAGCAAAAGTTCAGCGCTGTTTATCGCTCTGCTGAAGCACCTGAAAGCCACTTACCGGTGGGCGAAAACAATCACGCTGATCGTTGATAACTACATTATCCATAAAAGCCGCGAAACACAGCGCTGGTTGAAAGCAAATCCCAAGTTCAGGGTAATTTACCAGCCGGTTTACTCGCCGTGGGTGAATCATGTGGAACGGCTATGGCAGGCACTTCATGACACGATAACCCGTAATCATCAGTGCCGCTCAATGTGGCAGTTACTGAAAAAGGTCCGCCATTTTATGGAAACCTCCAGCCCATTCCCCGGAGGAAAACATAGTCAGGCAAAAGTGTAGCGGTATTAGGCGCAGCTATTTAGCGCCAGCTGGCCTGTTTGAGCTAAAAGGTCTGGATTTGGCTGGATATCCTCCGACGTATCATTAACGAATATCCCGATTGTCGTATCGTTACATAACCCTATGAGGTCAGCATTTAGGCCACAAACAATCCCACCACCAGCGAGATTTTTGAGGTTAACGATCCCTTACTCCTTACCTTGCAGAAGATGAGGAAGAGCAAGGTATTTTTTTCCTGTATTTTAACCTTTATGTATTTTTTTATATGTTGTAGTGTGAACTCACTACAAACCCCTTTTACTTCTGTGCTGTGGCTAAAATGCCATTTTTGGTTTTTACCTTGTTTTGCAATCAAGGATGTTCCACAAATGAGACAGACACAGTTGCATGAAAGGCCATTCTCAACGCTGGCGATATCAACAATTTTATTTGAAACCGTATCGAATCCAAATGGTATCCATTTTTGTGAATTACGTCGCATGAATATTCCTCGTTAAAAACGAATAAAGGATTCTACATTATTCGCTTCTATCAAACATGGAATAACAGTGCCTTATTTACATTATTCAGATCTCATCGGGGATGAGATGCCACACAGAGGCAGGTATTTTGTCATAGATTTTTTTCATGTAGATCTCAGCTCTGCGGTGATCATACGCTCCATTCAAGCTGGTTATCTTATTTATATCCCCTCCTTCATCATTTAATTTATCCAGGATACGTTCAAAAACTTTATCGAGAGTTTCTGCCGTGCTGCACTTCCTGAACTTCAGGAGATAGGTTTCTCTCAGGCTACTGTGCACATTTAGGCTTTTCAACAACAACGCTCCGGGGCATGTCCAAAAACAATGGCTATTATCGAATAACATTAAACGAAGTACCACAGACAGGCAAGAGAATCATCTTGATTAATTTCCCATTCTCCCTAGATTTGAAAAAAAACAATGTTACTATACTGGTTATAAAAACAGTGCCATTGATAAGACATGAGATCTTCCCATGACAGATAAAACTAAGCTGGTTGCGATTGCACGAACCGATGACATGAGCGCTCTTGAAGCACTCAAGCTGTTACGGTTTCGCCGTTACAATACGGCAAGAAGTCAGTTAAGAGTCACAAGTGTCTGGTCTGCATGGTGCGCCAGGCACGGTCAGCCCCCCTTCCCCGTTACAGCAGTTGATGTCGAGCGCTATATTAATGGGCTGAATGGTTCCGTTAAAATGGCGACCATTTCTCATTTTATTGCATGCCTTTCAAGCGTAAACAGCAGCCTGGGTTTTCCAGACTTCCGCAACGTTCTGATCAAAGCACTGGTTCAGGTATGGCGGGCGGGTGAGAATGAGAAAAAAATCGTCACCGGTCAGGCCCTTCCATTTCTTATATCCGATCTCAATATTCTTCGCCGGTCACTGCATAAAAGCGACGACCTGAGAGACATACGCGACCTTGCAATGATATGGGTTGGGTTTGAAACCCTGCTGCGTAACGTGGAAATTCGAAGGATTAAAACCGGCGACCTGAAATGGCAAAATGACACGTCCTGTTACCTTCTGGACGTCATGCGGACCAAGACAAGCCTCTCAAGTAACCTGGCATTTCAGCTCTCACCACAATGCAGTCAGCATGTCAGACGGTTGATTGAGACGGTGGAATACACCGATACTGAAACCTTCGGGCACCGTTTTCTTTTTCAGCCTGTGAACATCCATACAAACCGATATTTCCCACCCACCAGCAGTAAGCTATCACGGGGTAAATCCATAGACAGGATGCTGGTCAAAGCAGGATTCAGTCAGGGGTTACTGACGCAGCTACAGAATGAATCAAAGGTATCACGGGAAGATGTTGGTATGCTGTCCTCTAATTCACTGAACCAGGCATTTGCACGCCTCTGGGGGATTGCCGGGAAGGTCGGCGACAGTAACCGACAGTCCGGGCGGTACCGGACATGGACAGGACACAGTGTGCGTGTGGGGGGAGCCATAGAGCTGTTTAAGGCCGGGTACTCCCTGGAAAAGATTACCGAGATGGGGAACTGGTCTGATCCAAAGATGGTCTTCCGTTATATCCGTGGATATCTTGCCAGTGAAAAAGCCATGGTAAGCTTTATGCGTAATCATCTGGACGATATATAGATTTTACTAAGAGAAACACCAGCACTCAGCAACATGTTACTGAGCGCTGGTCACTTACTTTTCAGATATTCAGTTCTTTCAAATCTGTCACAACAAAATCCCCTTTACCTGAAAGACTGTCAAAATCATCGAGTGTAAATTCATGCGTGTGATACCAAATGACCCTGCATGTAGGACAAGTAACAGGTAACAAATCTTCCGCTAATTTTTCGCTGTTATGGATAACCTCACCCATCTCGTTTGTGTCAACAATATAACCACTTATGCAAAGGGTTTCGTACCCATGAGCACCTGTAACAATATGGGTTGCTGTTCTCTCACGAATTTCTCCATTAATTTTAATCTGCTCTCGCGTGGTAATCGTTCTTTTATTATTCATTAAACCTCCGGATGAAATATTAAAAACAAAGGCTATTATTGCGCCCGACTTCTGAATAATTTCGAAATCAAACAGGTAATCGCGAAAATCGTCATCAGGAGTGCTAAATCCTTCTCTACGCGTGCATAAGGAAGGACTCAGGGAAAGTGCATTACCCTGTGCCCGAATTGGTCCTGGTGCGTCTCAGGAAGGAAAATGATAGGTGATATTATGGATTATCCTTTTTTAGCTGCTTTTTCTTCTTTTCTTTTTTTTTACTCTCCGCTTCCCCCTTAAATTTGCAACGGTATAGAGAGTGACTGATGCAATAAAATTCACCAGTGCAGCAAACTCTACTGCCAGATTGATCACGGCTGGTTTGACAGGAAGCCAGAGTGTTACCAGAAGGAGGAGGAACGATGTGATACACCGTAAGGCATGTACATTAGAGCCTCCACTCTTATTAATCACAACCATGGCGGGACATATTTTGTTTGTCAGATAATTTAAACCGAATGCACAAACTGCAGTTACTAACAAGAAAATCGCGTAAGTCATTTTTCATCCAGAGGTTTTAATCTTAATTTGACCACGTTAACCAGTTTCATTATTCCCGCCTCGTCCGGTACAAAAATGTAACGAAACCTCGGCCATGTTGCGTGTGTGAATATCAAACCTACGGCTTTCATATCCAGAGGCATAAGCCTTTCGGTCTTGCTCAACGGCATTTTCTCTATCGGGATTAACCCTGACTTAAAACTTTTTATCATTAAGTCGAGAGGGCTTTTACAATTTTTATTGCTCATCGTTTCTGTGTAACGGATCATCCCGCTAATCGTTACTTGTATCGTTCCTATATCAGCGTCAAATTTCGGCAGCACTGGCCAGTAAGGAATCTCAAAATCAACACTGGTAAGCGCCTGTTCATAGCCCTGCTCATTTGTTTCTACAACCGTTTTGAGGCCAGGAAACCGGGCGTGCATAAATTTGATAATCTTTACCACATTGGGTGTGCTGGCCTGACGCTGATAGATATCAGGTAGCCATGTGGACGTGGTGGCCCAGGTCGTGGAGCAAGCATAAGTTTTTTGCTCCATGTACCATAAAATAGAGGTGTCAGCCAGGAAGTGATGAACAGTCAACAGCTCGGCCAGCAGCCGATCTTCATCTGGATGTGTTATGGCATTTTTGAAACAGACCTGTACGCGGAAACGTTCTTTTGCAGACAGAAAAGTGTTTCCCCCGCTGACGGCCACTTTGTATAACCTCCTGGCCGGATCAGCTTCACAAACACCGGTTAGAAACCGGCTCTTCTCGACTCCTTGATGACTTCCACCAGCCCTATACGGGGCAGGACAGAACGATATTTTTCATTAAAACTGCCGCGCTTCTGCCTTTCACCCTTTACGTAATTTTTTAACGGATTAAATCGGTCCGGTTCACTAAACAAAATTAAAGGTAAAGGCGCGCGGAAGTTGAGTTTGTACGGCCCATGAACGTCATTCGGATCATCAGGACTGGTGTACCGGATATTGACGTTAACAGCAGGAAAGTTACTTTCCCGGATAAGCCGAAATTTTCTCGAAGATTCATCGTCATTACACACTTCATCATTCAACAACGACAGCATCATGATTTCTTCGGTCCGCTCCTGTTTCAATCGTTCTACATCCTGTTTTGTCAGATTGATATCCGGTTGAAGCTCAGTTATCTCCCTGCGTAGGCGGTCTATTACCGTTTCCAGCCGGGTGAATTTATGAATGACAGGGATTTGCCAGGTGAACCCCAGGGACCTAATTTTCTCGGTAACGATCCGGATATTGCGGGACACCTGTAAAGTCACCAGCCACGGGTAAATCTGGTGCAGAATTTCTGACCGTGAGTCTTGGTAATGAGTGATACCTTTTACAGCATCAGCAAATTTGTCGCGAAGCCGGTTGATTTCACCCACCAGCGACATCACTTCGTCATGATTATTTTTAACCACAACAAACCCGGGATATTTTCGGGTAATTTTGGTTGAATAATGTTCATCCCTGACATGGACTTTATCAACCCGCTGCTGCCGGTAAATATCCACCAGGGTGTCTACGTCGGGCACCGAATGAGTCACATTGATTTCCTGTGGAGGATTCAACTCCTCCACACTACGGGGCTCCGGTAGCGTGGCAAGGTAAGATGATCCGATATCGCTATGACCGAGTAAACTGTGCAGCTCACCGAGTTTGCGTAGTTGCTCTTCGTTGTAATGTGCAAAGTCAGTATTCATATCGTCTCCCGTATCGTGTTCCTGAACGTGCGACGGTAATCGTTAAACAAACTCTGGTAAAGACTTAAACGTCAGCCATACAGACAGGCGTCGCCCATCCCTGCATACTCTGACAAGGCGATAACGATTTTTCTCCATTGTGACCAGCCAGTACCCATCGGAGACAGGACGGTCGAGCGTGAGCAGTTTCAACCCGTAAAAGCCCATCGAGGTGAATAAACGCCCTTCCTGCTCACGGAAAGAGACCGTAAAGGACGGGAACAAGAGCCAAAATACAGTGAAGAAGACATACCAGGTATACGGAACAGTCAGTTGCAGAATTTCATAGTTCCTTACGGTAGCAGTGATCAGGCCAAGGCTTAATACCGCACCAATGCTGGCATATACTTTGAAAGCCGCGCTATCGGAGTTTTTCCAGGTAATACCACTAATACAATGCACTTTGCTCATCGCCTTGCCTCAATGTAGTTGTCTGCAGCCTTTCATCCGGGGAAGAATTTCTTTCTCCCACAGTGACCTTGAATTCCCATGCCCCCCCTGGAGTTGCATTGCACAAACCCTGTTAAGCACGGATACCTCTTTCCTGATTGCCTGGGTTTGGCTGTCAGTGAGCTCAATGCATTCCGGTACCAGCTGCATAACGCCGTTCATCATTTCTGCCTTTATGAGGGCTGGACCGTCTTTTGTGTCGGCCTCACAGGATTCCTTAACATTGAATCCGAATGAACAGAGAAGCTGGCCCTGAGCCTTAGGCCCCATCTGAACCCCCCGGCTATCGACGGTAAAGCGGACGATTGCGTAATCCCCTCCATGATCGCTGGTTATGTTCCTTACCAGCATGCTGACTGGAGTCATTTGAAGCCAGCTGTAGATGCCCAAAACGATTTCTTCTTTTAAAATCATATTCAATTTACTGGTTCTCATTTTCTCATTTATGAATATGAAAACATAAAAAAATGCTCTGTAAAGCCCTAGTCTGTAGAAAGCAGAGATTTTGTGGTTTTTAACTTGTACTCAATAAAAATTTCGGCAGCATCTGCTGTTGTTATTTCAGAAAATATAGCATCAATAATTTCTGGCTCCGTGATATTATGGAACCCCTGCTTACGAACCATCTCTTTAACGCACTCAAAACGTCGGGCTGTTGCCGGGTCGATGACAAATGTATTTAGATGCACATCATCACATGCGCCAGACGTCTCATTTAGTTTCATTTTCACTCTCCAGATCAGGAATGAAGTCAAAATTGTACGCAATTGCTTTTTCAGGTGAATCACCCGCGATAATTTTTAACCATGAGTAAGAGTCTAGCTGATTAAGAAAAATAACGAGATAACCTTCGTCAGCACTGTTTCGCTTCTTAATGAATTCAATCTCAGTATCCATGCCAAAACCAAATGGACCATGTATCACGCGAGACTGTTCTGGAAGCATTGAGCTGAACATTGATACCACGACATACCTCAACTCTAAATTTTGGTGGGCAATGAAAGCAACTCTTTTACCCTCCTTAACAGAAGCTACAATTCGTTTAACACTCGACTTGACGTTATAGCGATACACAATCAACCGGAGCCGTGTCATGCAAAGGAAAATTAATACATACGCAGCTGACAATAGCCCCATAAACTGAGCCTTCAATAAACCAGTAGAGGAATCCCAAAACAACCAGTCCCAAAAAAGTAACTATACTCAACAGGAAAATATAAAAATTAATTTTACGGTCTTTTGGATACCAGGTAGATGCAACGGCTACAATAGCCATTACGCCGACTAATGCTGGACTGACCCCGCCCCGGTAGATGATTCTGCCCTATAATGTGAGCAAAGGAGGAGCCTATGGGCACACCACGATTTACACCTGAATTTAAGGAAGATGCCGTCCGTCAAATAACGGAATGCGGTTATTCCGTCGCCGAAGTATCTGACCGTCTGGGTGTTTCTGCACACAGCCTCTACAAGTGGCTACGGGCTATCAAACCTGATAACAGCGAACAGCATGCCCGGGATTTACTGGAAGCCAAAAGCGAGATCCTGAAACTCCGGGCGCAGCTAAAACGCACCGAAGAAGAACGGGATATCCTGAAAAAGGCCGCGCGGTACTTTGCAAGGGAGCCCGACTGAAGTACCGCTTTATCAATGAGCACTGCACTGTATGTGGTGTCATGACGATGTATCGGGTACTGAATGTCGCCCGGGCCGGGTACTATGCGTGGCTGCATATAACGGCGAGCGCCCCCACGAATCCCTGAATAACCTGACGCCGGAAGAATACCGGCTGATGGCTGAAACCCCGGAAATCTCAAAAAGTGCGTGGAACTAAAACGGGTGCGCTTACAAGTTAAAAAGGAGCACACTAAAAGCCTTAGCTCTACAGGGGTTCCTCCTGGTGCTCCCTCGGGAGACTATCTAATGCTGGAGACCAGTGCTTATATTTTTGCGATGAAGCAACCTGGATGGTATACCTACATTGGTCTGGTGAAGAATTTAATCAACGAAGATGAAGGACATATTTGGTGGAAAATATAAATAACGATGTACCACAGCATCAACCTTACCGAAATGAAAAGGTATTTAATTCCGGTAAGACAGCACTTGAGCTCAATTTTTCTGAGAAAAATGGCAGTGTGAATCTTATCCTTGCGGGGCCTTTAGTATCGAAGCCGGGAAGTTTTGACTGGACTGGTCCAAAGGCCTTTTCAACAAAGCTGAGTGATGATGAAGTGATCACCTTGTGTATGGCGTTTCTTCGCCTTACTCATGAGGCTGTTCTGAAAGATAAAAAAACAAAGCACCATAATAAGCAAGTCTACAAAAACGTAAAAGTTACTTTTGATGGTAAATCCACAGCAATGATGGAGGGGGGAGTTGTAGCTATTAACAAAGACGAGAGAGACATTAATTTTATACATAAAATTAGTATTGATCCTGCCGCTTGCCTTCGCTTAGGTCTTTTCCTCTTGTCCGTCATACTGGCCCGAAATCCAGGGGTTCCATCTGACGCGGTTCTAACGTGCATGCGTCTTAATGCAAATGCTCAACTACAAAAGTAACTTTTCTATCTTATCATTCCCGCTTTACGGGAATTTCAAAAAAAGATACTTCTCTTAATGGGGAAAATACGCTCGGTTCATAGAATACATTAGATGTAACTATGGACTGACCCCATGCCTGTAGACAAATTCTGTCCTCACGACGAGGCCTGTTCGAAGGCCTCCGGACTGACGCCGCCGGGGTGACTGTGGCGCCGGGCCCGATTGTAGAACACTTCAATGTAATCGAAGACATCCGCCCGGGCCAGATCCCGGTTTTTGTATATTCTCTTACTAATGCGTTATTTTTTCAGTGAACTGAAGAACAATTCGGCCACCGCATTATCCTGGCAGTTGCCACGCTTGTTCATGCTCGGTGCCAGGTTATTGGCCCGCAGAAGCGGTGCCAGTCGTCACTGCCGTACTGGCTGCCCTTACACAACCACAGACGGAACATGTTAAAGATCATTCCTGCCGATCGCATCTGGAAGGTAGCCGTTTCTCGTCTTCATTAATGCCAGTGTCAACATAGCTGTTTGTCATGGCATTACCCCATTTCTCCCAAAAACCGTAAAACGCGCCTCAGTTCGCGTCGTGACTGGCTTCAGCGTGGATCTACGCTGAAAAAGGATCCTTTACGTATTTGATTTTACCCGCAATAATGTGGGATAAGACAACAAAAGGATCCGCGCGCTGCGATTTATTGTCATGGCAGGATCAGCCGCTTCAGGCCAGAATAGCTGTATCCAAACCCGTTGTGCGCTACGTGAAAAATAACTCATGAACAGCATCATTCCCCTGCAGAATTCACCAGATCGCGTCTCCCTGCTGCCGATCCGCCCCGGGCGTTGATTTTGCGACCGCGGTGGCACTCCGGCGGATGGCCACCTCAACAGGTGCCACGCCGGCTTACCTCCTGGCGCCGGAAGTGAGCGCCCTCCTCTGGTATATGCCGGACCAGCGTCACCACATGTTGTTCGCCACCATGTGGAATACCGGGAGCCGTGTCGGTGAAGCCCGGACGCTCACCCCGGAATCCTTCGACCTGGATGGTCTGCGCCCTTTCGTTAGGGTGCTTTCGGAGAAAGTGCGGGCGCGCCGCGGGCGGCCGCCAAAAGATGAAGTGCGCCTGGTGCCGCTGACGGATGGCAGTTTTGTGCGTCAGATGGAAAGCTGGATGGTCACCACCCGCCCCCGCCGGCGGGAGCCGTTATGGCCGGTCACGGATGAGACAATGCGCAACTGGCTGAAACAGGCGGTGAAGCGGGCTGAAGCTGACGGCGTGCATTTTTCGATCGCCGTGACGCTGCATACCTTCCGGCACAGCTATATCATGCACATGCTTTATCACCGGTAGCCCAGGAAGGTCATCCAGGCGCTGGCCGGGCATAAGGATCCGAGCTCGATGGAAGTCTATACCCGGGTATTTGCGCTGGACATGGCTGCCACCCTGGCCGTTCCCTTTACCGGTGACGGTCGAGATGCCGCGGAGATCTTTCGCTCCCTGCCAGCGGCCGGCTGAGATTGTCGGGCAGGCGGCCGGGGCTTTGCCACTTAGTGAAGGAGATAAAGACAAACGCATTCCAGACGAGGCAGAGTCAGTCAGTCGCTTCTGAGTCTCTCACCGTGCCGGCCGCAGAAGCGTTACGCTTATTCAGTATGACCCGGGCATCATTCCGTCCGGGTCTGGAGAGAAATATTCATACCGCATCAGTGTCCCCTCACCTTCTCATTGCACCATGACATCATTCGTATTAAGGAGCCCCGGTCCTCTGGTGACCAGCTGACATCTTCATACCGCAGACAATAAAACTTACTGCGATCCGGATATCAGCAGGTTACAGGGGATATACCTGAGGGCCTTTCCAACCGGGTAAGCCAGGTCGTTATTCAGTATATCGTCGGTGACTGCGTCCCGGGCCATTTCTGACAGCCATCATGTTTACTCTTCATGATTGCAGATATCAGTGCGAAGCTGGCTGAGGGTACGACAGGATTAACGAACTTCGGAGGACTGGTTTTAGCAGCTCTTGCATGGCAATGCCGTAATCAACGCTCTGCTGAGTGGTTTCATTCAGTGCGCACCGGGGATTTACTGAAATATTGACTGTGGGATGCACCCACGTGGAGAGCTCTCAATTGGTCGGGTAACACCCTCGTCAAACTTGCATGCTGCAGTCAATATCAGCATATTATGGCCATAAATGACATACCGCAGTCAATATTGTCCGATCTTTACTTGCAGAAAGGAGAGCGAATATTGACTGTAGTATGCGTGATGCACCTCACAGTCAATAACTAATTGCGTATGCATACGGCAGTCATGGTAATGCATATCGCAGTCAATTTTCCGGCTTCATCGCCGATAGCGCTTCAGCAAGTTTCTGCGGATCGATGCCTGCAGCCTTCAGTGCCTTGATGACTTCGTCATAATTCTGCTCCGGCGCCTTCTCTTCTTCCTCCTTGCGCGGCACCTTCACCGTCCCGCTGATGAGTTTGGGATTGCGATAATGAACGCTAAAGTAAGTCGCCCGGCCACGTTTAAACTCGGTGTAATCCAGATAGCCGATATCCCGAAGTTGCTCCATAGCCTTTCGGACCGTGTGGTTCTGCGTATAGACATTTGAGGTAAGATTCAGCCGGTCCCGCATACGTTTCATGGAGATAGGTGCGGGATTCTGGGGAAGGCTCTCGATGTAGGTATACAGCGCCTGGGCAGATTCCTTCCGCTGCAGGGCGTCAATGGCTTTCAGCCGAAGCAGGACCCGCCTATCCATATGGTAAAGCTCAAAGAGCTTGGGTTCAGCCTTGATCTCCACGATATCCTCGTTGATATCATAATAGGCTGACTGCACCAGATGGGTGGTCCATCCTTTGGTCTCGCTCTGGAACTTCAGGGTAACCGAGGCGAGTTTAAACAGGGAATTGCTGATGCGATCCCGCATTTTCTTGTTTGAGCGCCGTGAGTCAAATCCACACATCTTAACGAATTCAACGAACGACAGTTCCAGGGTGTCACTTTTTACCCCATACTCAGACATCGAGCGAATGATCCCGAGCCAGACTTTAAAATCCGTGTCCATATCAAGACGCGAACCGGTGATCTTAACGTCGGTGTACCCTTCGCTTTTGGCGATGGACAGCTGTACGAGCTCCTCAGTGGCATCTGTGACGTTTTTACGGTTTGCCTTACTCCTGGAGGTTGATTTCAGGGTTGGAACGAAGAGACCGAGCCTCATGAGCGCTACCGGCTGCACAGTACTGGTACTGTTGACATCCAGCTTAACAACTTCGCCGGTTGTCTTGTCCACTTCCTGAAGATTGAGAGGTAAGCTGTTATTTTCGCTCGTCATCTTGATCCTCAACGGTTATCCACAAAAGAATGTCGTTATACGTATCGCAGTCAACGGATATACATACCTCAGTAAATACCGTTGCATATCACAGTATTAGATTTCGCATACAGCAGTCAACTTTTTACATTCCACAGTCGATCCAGTATGACGTTCAGGCCAGTTACAGCGCCTGCTGCAGCGATCCGGGGATCTCTTTAGGATCTCAATATGATCTCTTTGGGATCAATTACTGGATCGAAGCAACGAATAACGTTAATCCCCAGCCAGATCTACCCCACCACATTCAGGGTTCTGCAAGGGTAATCTGAATGCCGCATGAGTAACTCTCCCTGATTTAACATTAAATATTGACTGCGATATGTAGATCTTCTTTTGTTGTTGACCAGCCCTCGGCTTTTAGTTTCATACCATAGTCAATTTTTCACATATCACAGTCAACTTCATGAAGATTGACTAATCCGGAGAATATCCGGCATCGTAGCGTTCGTGCTTTGTGCAGTCTCTGTGCTTTTCCACTTCCTCGCCGCGTTCTCACTGAGTGAGATCGCTTACTGCGGCGAGCGGCAGTGAGAAATATTGACTGCGGTATGTGATTGAGCCTCTCTTCCCCGGTTTACAGCTTTCATTACAGCCAGCTTTGCAATTTTCAGATGACTTTGCGATTTTATTGTTGCTTTGCAAATAATTCCAAGATTTAATAAAATGATGCAAAGCGATGATTAAAGGATGCTCAGAATGGGACTGATGGATACACTTAACCAGTGCATTACTGCTGGACATGAGATGACGAAGGCTATCGCCATTGCGCAGTTTAATGACGACAGTCCGGAAGCAAGGAAGATCACCCGCCGCTGGAGAATTGGTGAAGCGGCGGATCTGGTTGGCGTTTCTTCTCAGGCAATCAGGGATGCAGAGAAAGCCGGCCGGTTACCTCACCCTGATATGGAAACCCGTGGTAGAGTTGAACAACGTGTTGGTTATACTATCGAACAAATCAATCATATGCGGGATGTGTTCGGTACCCGACTGCGGCGTGCAGAAGATGCTTTCCCTCCGGTGATCGGGATTGCCGCTCATAAAGGGGGGGTTTACAAAACCTCCGTTTCTGTTCACCTGGCTCAGGACCTAGCCCTGAAAGGACTCCGTGTTCTTCTCGTTGAAGGCAATGACCCACAGGGAACGGCTTCTATGTATCACGGATGGGTGCCCGATCTTCATATTCATGCTGAGGACACTCTCCTGCCCTTTTATCTTGGGGAAAAGGATGATGCCAGCTACGCTATAAAGCCCACCTGCTGGCCTGGCCTTGATATCATCCCGTCCTGTCTGGCACTGCACCGCATTGAAACTGAGCTGATGGGGAAATTTGACGAAGGCAAATTACCTGCTGACCCGCACCTGATGCTCCGTCTGGCCATTGAAACGGTCGCTCATGATTATGACGTGATTGTTATCGACAGTGCACCCAACCTTGGTATTGGTACGATAAATGTTGTATGCGCTGCTGATGTATTGATTGTCCCTACTCCGGCAGAGCTGTTCGACTACACCTCCGCACTGCAGTTTTTCGATATGCTTCGTGACCTGCTTAAGAACGTGGATCTTAAAGGCTTCGAGCCAGATGTCCGTATTCTGCTTACCAAATACAGTAATAATAACGGCTCGCAGTCCCCGTGGATGGAAGAACAAATTCGGGATGCCTGGGGAAGCATGGTCCTTAAAAATGTTGTGCGCGAAACGGATGAAGTCGGTAAAGGTCAGATCCGTATGAGAACCGTTTTTGAACAGGCTATTGATCAACGTTCTTCAACAGGTGCCTGGCGTAATGCCCTCTCTATCTGGGAGCCTGTTTGCAATGAGATTTTTGATCGTCTGATTAAACCACGCTGGGAGATTAGATAATGAAGCGTGCCCCTGTCATTCCAAGACATACCACACATACTCAATCGACTGAAGATACCTCATCACCGGCGCCGGCTGCGCCGATGGTGGATTCATTAATTGCGCGCGTGGGTGCTATGGCCCGCGGTAATGCCATCTCTCTTCCGGTATGTGGACGGGAAGTAAAATTTACCCTTGAAGTGCTCCGGGGAGACTCTGTTGAGAGCGCTTCACGCGTATGGTCAGGCAATGAGCGCGATCAGGAACTACTTACCGAGGATGCTCTGGATGATCTCATTCCTTCATTTTTACTGACTGGTCAGCAGACTCCAGCTTTCGGCCGCCGGGTTTCCAATGTCATTGAAATTGCAGACGGCAGCCGTCGCCGTAAAGCCGCAATCCTGACGGAAAGTGATTATCGCATTCTGGTTGGTGAACTGGACGATGAGCAGATGGCAGCATTGTCCCGACTGGGTAACGATTATCGGCCGACGAGTGCTTATGAACGTGGTCTGCGTTATACAAGCCGGCTGCAGAATGAGTTTGCTGGAAATATTTCTGCACTTGCCGATGCGGAAAACATCTCTCGTAAGATCATTACCCGCTGTATCAATACGGCCAAACTGCCTAAATCCGTTGTTGCCCTGTTTGCACATCCTGGAGAACTGTCTGCCCGGTCAGGTGAAGCCCTTCAGAAGGCTTTTGCAGATAAAGAAGAATTACTGAAGCAGCAGGCTGAGACTCTCCACGATCAGAAGAAAGCGGGACTAATCTTCGAAGCTGAAGAGGTCATTAGTCTTTTAACATCCGTACTGAAACAATCTTCCGCATCAAGAGTTAATCTGAGCTCACGTCATCAGTTTGCTCCAGGGGCAACAGCATTGTACAAGGGCGATAAAATGGTGCTTAACCTGGATAGGTCCCGCATTCCTGCGGAGTGTATAGAGAAAATAGAAGCCATTCTTAAGGAGCTTGAGAAACTAGGAGTCTGATGCGGACACGCTTTAGTCTACGGTTATCTCCCTTTACTTCATTTCCTTTCTCACAGGCCAGAAAAAATAACTGGCCTGAATACTCTCTCTGGGACCACGGTCCCACCTGCATCGTCGTTTAGGTTTCAGCCTGGGACCACGGTCCCACCTGCATCGTCGTTTAGGTTTCAGCCTGGGACCACGGTCCCACCTGTATCGTCGTTTAGGTTTTCAGCCTGAGACCACGATCCCACCTGCATCGTCGTTACATTATTAGTTTGGGACCGCAGTTCCATCAATGCCTGTCACGAACAGGTATTGGCATGGCGCTGGTGACCCGTTGAGCGGAGTAATCACGCAGCAGGACTGCTATTACAGGCGATGGTGAAAGCTCTGTTGGGAAATGAACGAAGCATGCATGTTGAGTGAAATCTGCAAAATTTCGCAGGGTATGCGGCTTAATTTTAAATTTCCGCCAGCATTTTTAAAGCCAGTTGCCGCCGCTGCGCGTAGGCCGATCCTTCGTTCGGCCGGTAACCAGTTCCGGCCGTTTTTACGACCTTGGGATCATCTCGTCAGCAGTGTCTCCACTGTGATGTCGTTTGTCACGTTGTCCGATCACAAAATATACTGGTTTTGACGTTCTGTTATCAATTGCGCCAGGTCTTTTTCGTCCAGAAGATGGAGCATTTTTTCATACAGAACTGCGGGCACACAATAAAAAAACAGGCCGGTTGCTGTCAATAATAGCGACCGAGTAGCCGCAGCCGGCACCGGCGCTGGCCACCGGATCGTTTTTAAGTTCGCTGACGCTGGCTGTTACATCACACAGAATGATATTTGTCATGGTTCCCCCCTGAGACAAGTCATCTGCATGATCGGTAAAGTATGATCTGGCGGCAAGTTCCGTCTGTCATTTCGCCGGTCAGAAACAGGCAACCGGCAGCTCCTTCCAGCGGGTGGTATATGCCGATGAAAGCATCTCACGTTTCATCTGCCATTCCGGGCCTATCCCTCTACCGGCAAACCATACTTTACCCAGCCCTGAGTTGTTGATCTCGTCCAGAACCATCATCAGCTCAGCACTGTGAGGCCGTGGCGGGCGTTCGTCGAACAGCTGCGAAACGCCAGACCCGGTGAAATCATTCAGCATAACTCCGGCTTTGGCATACCGGTGCCCATCCTTCCTGATACGCTCCAGAGCCGTTGTGGCGGCAGCAATGATGTCCCCGGTGTCCTGAGTGGGTGTAAGCAGTTTCTCCGTGGCCACGTTGCCGTAGTAAGGCTCTTTAACGGCGAACGGAGACGTTTTGATGGAAACGGAAATATGCCGGCAATACTGGTGCTCTTTACGCAGCTTTTCAGAGGCCCGCTCAGCGTGCTGACAGATAGCCTGCGGAGCGACTCGTACTCCTTGATCTTCACACCAAAACTGCGACTGCAGACAATTTGCTGTTTCGTCGGAGGGGCTTCCTCAAGCGAAAGGCAGCTTTCCCCGTTCAGTTCACGTACCGTTCGCTCTAGGACCACAGAAAAATTTTTGCGGATGAAGGTAGGGTTCGTCAGGGCCAGATCGAGCGCGGTCTTTATGCCCAGCATATTCAGCTTGCGTGCAATAAGGTTACCCACCCCCCAGATTTCTTCAACCGGCTGCAGTGAAAGCAGTTTCCGCGTCCTTTGCGGATTTCCCCTGGTCAGCGCGAGTACGCCACGAAACTGTTTCCACTCTTTTGAGGCCCACTGGGCTGATTTTGCGAGGGTTTTCGTTGGTCCGGCGCCCACGCCAATGGTCAGGCGGGTACAGTCATACACGTGCTGACGCAGCTGCCGGCCGAAGTCATCAAGCCCCATACAGTGCTCCAGGCCGGTCAGGTTGAGGAACATCTCATCAATTGAATACTGTTCCACCCTAGGGGCCAGTACCTCCAGGCAGTTCATCACGCGCGCCGACATCGAGGCGTTTATGTGGAATAGAAAATCAATATAAATAATGCATGCTTTAAAAGATTACAATGAACTAAAAGCATACGTCCGAAATTGTTACCATATCTCAAGATTCACAACTAATAATTTCGTATATTAATCCTCCAGGGCAGGTAGTCAGCTATCTGTTTGGCTTCCCTGATGCGATGGTAAAATGAAAAGACCACCGTTATGGGTTTAATCAAAAGATGCAGTCTTCTCCAGCTCAGCATGTTAGAAGGATTTTTCAATGGATGTTGAAATCAACTACTGCAATTGACCTGCTCCCCGTTGATTAATACACCGCGATGTTAGTAATGTCTTCATAAGCCACATGAGGACATCCCCATGAAGAAGCGTTTTTCCGACGAACAGATCATCAGTATTCTCCGTGAGGCTGAGGCCGGGGGTTCTGCCCGTGAGCTCTGCCGCAAGCACGCTATTTCCGACGCCACCTTTTATACCTGGCGCAAGAAGTATGGCGGTATGGAAGTGCCTGAGGTTAAGCGACTGAAGTCGCTTGAGGAAGAGAACGCCAGACTCAAGAAGCTGCTTGCCGAAGCCATGCTGGATAAGCAGGCGCTTCAGGTGGCTCTGGGGCGAAAGTACTGACGACAGACCAGAAGCGGGAAGCCGTGGTATTGATGTGTGATGCGACCGGTCTGTCGCAACGTCGTGCCTGCAGGCTTACAGGTTTGTCCCTGTCGATCTGCCGTTATGAGGCTCAGCGTCCGGCGGCTGATGCGCATTTATCAGGGCGCATCACTGATGCTGGCACTGGAGCGCAGGCGTTTTGGCTACCGCCGCATCTGGCAGTTACTGCGCCGTGAAGGCCTTCATGTTAATCACAAGCGTGTGTACCGCCTTTATCATCTGAGCGGGCTGGGCGTAAAACGCAGGCGACGTCGTAAAGGGCTGGCTACAGAACGTCTGCCGCTGCTCCGCCCGGCGGCACCCAACCTGACCTGGTCGATGGATTTTGTCATGGACGCGCTGGCCACCGGTCGCAGGATCAAGTGCCTGACCAGTGTGGACGACTTCACGAAGGAGTGCCTGACAATGACCATCGCATTCGGGATTTCAGGCGTTCAGGTCACGCATATTCTGGACAGCATTGCACTGTTCCGAGGCTATCCGGCGACGATAAGAACTGACCAGGGGCCGGAGTTCACTTGCCGCGCACTGGATCAATGGGCTTTTGAGCATGGTGTTGAGTTGCGCTTAATTCAGCCGGGTAAGCCAACTCAGAACGGATTTATTGAGAGCTTTAACGGACGATTTCGCGATGAATGCCTGAATGAGCACTGGTTCAGCGATATCGTTCACGCAAGGAAAATCATTAATGACTGGCGGCATGATTATAACGAGTGTCGTCCACATTCAGCACTGAATTATCAGACGCCATCAGAGTTTGCAGCACGGTGGCGAAATGGAAAATGTGAAGGTAAACAAACCGACCTTACTAACTGATGGTTGTATCTAATCCTGGGGGCAGGTCAGTCTTCTGTTGCCTGTTTTGTAAATTCTTCTGGTTGATAGTCTACTATACGCAACATGCGAACTACGATTAGCCCTACAGAATACAAATGTCTACTGTATGCGATATCTGAATGTTGTTGGTATAAGCAGGTGGCCGTTACAGACAGATGTCTATTGTACGCTATAAGTATCTCAATCTGGGGTGTGCTTGCAGGGTGACGGTCTATAGACTGGCCCCATGAACCTCCAGACAGTTGGTATCACTTAAATTAGTGATAGTC
>OKJV01000128.1_pt1 | contig 56483 bp, 61 predicted proteins | sample 1612551 | NCBI WGS metagenome assembly OKJV01 (sample SAMN04436805, study PRJEB24849) | human gut metagenome | biome: human gut; feature: NICU; material: stool | host: Homo sapiens | place: USA: Saint Louis, MO | collected 2011-05-05 | reverse complement strand
TGGCGTTCGTGTACAGCTGACTTCTGGTATGTCAATGATTGTACGCGCAGAACACCTGGTGTTCTGAAACGGAGGCCGGGCCAGGCATGAACAAATTCTTTAAGCTCACCGCGTTGGCGGGCCTGCTGGTAATTGCAGGCCAGTCGTTCGCCGTGGACGATATAACCCGGATTGATCAAATCCCCGTGCTGAAAGAAGAGCCGCAGCACGCAACGGTGAGCGAGCGCGTGACATCGCGCTTTACCCGTTCCCACTACCGTCAGTTCGATCTCGACAATGCCTTTTCGGCAAAAATTTTCGATCGTTATCTGAACCTGCTGGATTACAGCCATAACGTGCTGTTGGCCAGCGACGTGGCGCAGTTTGCCGCGAAAAAGAATCAAATCGGCGATGAGCTGCGCAGCGGGAAGCTGGACGTTTTTTACGACCTGTATAACCTGGCGCAGAAACGTCGTTTCGAGCGTTATCAATATGCATTGAAAGTGCTGGAACGTCCGATGGACTTTGCCGGCAATGATAACTTTAACCTTGACCGCAGCAAGTCGCCCTGGCCGAAAGATGAAGCCGAGCTGAATGCGCTGTGGGATGCCAAGGTGAAGTTCGATCAGCTCAGCCTGAAGCTGGCGGGCAAAGATGATAAAGAGATTCGCGAAACCTTAACCCGCCGCTACAAGTTTGCCATTCGCCGTCTGGCGCAAACCAACAGCGAAGATGTTTTCTCACTGGCGATGACCGCCTTTGCGCGTGAAATCGATCCGCATACCAACTATCTCTCACCGCGCAATACCGAGCAGTTCAATACCGAAATGAGCCTGTCTCTCGAAGGTATCGGCGCGGTATTGCAGATGGATGACGACTACACGGTGATCAATTCGCTGGTGGCCGGCGGTCCTGCGGCGAAGAGTAAAGCCATCAGCGTGGGTGACCGTATCGTTGGCGTCGGCCAGCCGGGTAAAGGCATGGTTGATGTGATCGGCTGGCGTCTTGATGACGTGGTCGCGTTAATCAAAGGTCCAAAGGGCAGCAAGGTTCGCCTGGAGATCCTGCCTGCGGGTAAAGGCGCGAAAACGCGGATTGTTACCCTCACGCGCGAACGCATCCGTCTTGAAGACCGCGCGGTTAAAATGACCGTCAAAACCGTCGGCAAAGAAAAAGTTGGCGTGCTGGATATCCCGGGTTTCTATGTTGGCCTGACGGATGACGTGAAGGTTCAGCTGCAGAAGCTGGAGAAACAGAACGTCAGCAGCATCGTTATCGACCTGCGCAGCAACGGCGGCGGAGCGCTGACCGAAGCGGTTTCGCTTTCTGGTCTGTTTATTCCATCCGGTCCGGTTGTTCAGGTGCGCGATAACAACGGTAAAGTGCGCGAAGACAGCGATACCGACGGCGTGGTGTACTACAAAGGCCCGCTGGTGGTGCTGGTCGACCGTTTCAGCGCCTCGGCTTCTGAAATTTTCGCCGCCGCGATGCAGGACTACGGTCGCGCGCTGATCGTCGGGGAGCCGACCTTTGGCAAGGGGACCGTCCAGCAGTACCGTTCGCTGAACCGTATCTACGATCAGATGCTGCGTCCTGACTGGCCGGCGCTGGGCTCCGTACAGTACACCATTCAGAAATTCTATCGCATCAACGGCGGTAGTACTCAGCGTAAGGGTGTGACGCCGGACATCATGATGCCGACCGGAACGGAAGAGCGTGAAACCGGTGAGCAGTATGAAGATAACGCGCTACCGTGGGACAGCGTCAATGCGGCAATCTACGTGAAATACGGTGACCTGACGCCGTTTGGGCCGGAGCTGCTCAAACGTCACGATGCGCGTATCGCTAAAGATCCTGAATTCCAGTACATCATGAAGGACATTGCTCGCTATAACGCGATGAAAGACAAACGCAACATCGTCTCCCTGAACTACGCGCAGCGTGAAAAGGAGAACGAAGAAGATGATGCGATTCGTCTGGCCCGCGTTAACGATCGCCTGAAACGCGAAGGCAAGCCGTTACTGAAGAAGCTGGAAGATCTGCCGAAGGATTACCAGGAGCCCGATCCGTATCTTGATGAAACGGTTCACATTGCGCTCGACCTGGCCCATGAGGAAAAGGATCGGCCCGCGGTAGAGCCCCCGGCCAGTAAATAAATCCCCAACGGGCACAATAATTTGTGCCCGTTTTCTTTTCCGTCCTTGCCAACTCTGACGGCCTGAATTCAACAAAATGTCAACGCTTTTGCCCAGCGTCAGCAATATGCTACAAAATGTAAAGTTGTGTCTTTCTCGTGACTTAGCGGGGCCTGATGGTTGAAAATTGGCGTCCTACCCATACCATGTGGGTAATCGCATAGTGCGTTTTGTTAAATCGAGGTTAAAAGAAAATTATGATGCGAATCGCGCTTTTCCTGCTGACCAACCTGGCAGTGATGGTGGTGTTCGGGCTGGTGCTAAGCCTGACGGGAATTCAGTCAAGCAGCATGACCGGGCTGCTGATCATGGCGCTGTTGTTTGGTTTCGGCGGTTCAATCGTTTCGCTGCTGATGTCGAAATGGATGGCGCTGAAATCGGTGGGTGGGGAAGTCATTGAGCAGCCGCGTAATGAAACCGAGCGCTGGCTAATGAATACCGTCGCGCAGCAGGCGCGGCAGGCGGGCATTGGTATGCCGCAGGTGGCTATCTACCATGCGCCGGATATTAACGCCTTTGCGACCGGCGCGCGCCGCGACGCGTCGCTGGTGGCCGTCAGCACCGGGCTGCTGCAGAACATGAGCCGTGATGAAGCGGAAGCGGTCATTGCGCATGAGATTAGCCACATTGCCAACGGTGACATGGTTACCATGACGTTGATTCAGGGGGTGGTGAACACCTTCGTTATCTTTATCTCGCGCGTTATCGCGCAGATTGCGGCGGGCTTTCTCGGCGGCAACCGGGATGAAGGTGAAAACAGCAACGGCAACCCGCTGATCTATTTTGCGGTCGCTACGGTGCTGGAGCTGGTATTTGGTATTCTGGCGAGCATCATCACCATGTGGTTCTCCCGCTACCGCGAGTTCCATGCCGACGCCGGTTCAGCAAAACTGGTCGGGCGTGAGAAAATGATCGCCGCGCTGCAGCGCCTGAAAACCAGCTATGAGCCGCAGGAAGCCAGCAGCATGATGGCGTTCTGCATTAACGGTAAAGCGAAATCCATGAGCGAGCTGTTTATGACTCACCCGCCTCTGGATAAGCGTATTGAAGCCCTGCGCAGCGGCGAATATCTGAAGTAACGCTCTGTTCCCGGCTGTAATAAAACAAAAATCCGCAACCTTCGGGCTGCGGATTTTTTTATGTCGATTAAGGGCTACAGCCTGGCGCGCGGCTGCGTGACGCGCAGCCCGCTGACGGCCGCGGCGACAACGGCAAGGATCCCGGCCAGCATAAGAGCGGTGTGGGTTCCGCTATTTCCTGACAGATTAAACAGCAGCGCCACCAGCGCGGCGCCGGTACTCTGCCCAAGCAGGCGCGCGGTCCCCAGCATGCCGCTTGCGCCGCCGCTACGATGAGCTGGCGCTGAAGAGACGATGGTGTGATTGTTGGGCGACTGGAACAGACCAAAGCCCGCGCCGCAGAGCGCCATGCGCCAGATAATATCCAGATCCGTGGGGGCGGAGGGCAGTAAAGCCAGGCCGAACAGGCCGCAGGCCATGACGAGAAGGCCAATCGAGCCCAGCAGCCCGGCGTGAACTTTCTCAATCAAATAGCCTGCCAGCGGCGCCATCACCATGGTGGCCAGCGGCCACGGCGTCAGCAGCAGACCGGTTTCCACCTCGCTGCGTCCCATCATTGACTGCAGGAAGAACGGCAGTGAAACCATGGCCAGCATCTGGGCGCAGAAGGAGCATATCGAGGTACAAATTGACAGAGAGAATAGCGGGATACGCAGCAGGTCAATCGGCAGCAGGGGGACTGGCATCCTGAGCTGACGGCGGACAAAAAAGAATCCGACGACCAGCATGGCAACGATCTCCGCCGCAACCAGTTCGCCGGACTGGCCCTGGGCGAAACCGCCGAGCGCGGTAATCAGTAAACCAAAGGTGAGGGCATTCATGATCGCGCTCGGCAGGTCGAAGCGGGTGACCTTGCTGCGGCCCGCGTTGGCGGGCAGATAGCGAATCGCGAGGAGCAGGGAAATAACGCCCAGCGGAACGTTAATCAAAAACAGCCATTGCCATGAAGCCATCGAGAGAATCGCGGCGGCGATGGTCGGTCCCGCCGCGGAGGAGACCGCCACCACGAAAGAGTTGATCCCCATTCCGCGGCCGAGAAAACGCTGGGGATAAATCAGGCGAATAAGGGCGGTGTTAACGCTCATCAGCGCCGCGCCGCCGAGGCCCTGCGCCACGCGCGCCAGGGTCAGCATTTCCAGGCTTGTGGAGAGGGCGCAGGCCAGCGACGTGAAGGTAAAAAGCGCCAGGCCGATTTTATAAATACGCCGATAGCCGACCATATCGCCGAGGAAAGAGAGCGGCAGCAGCGCGATAACAATGGCGATTTGGTAGGCATTCACTATCCAGATAGAGGATGCCGGGGACGCGTTTAAATCGCTGGCGATGGTCGGCAGGGCGACGTTGGCGATCGCGCCATCCAGCACCGCCATCGACAGGCCTAATACAATGGTCAGAATGGCACCGTAACGCTGCGGTAAAGGCAGCCCATCGGAGAGATTTTTATCCATGTGAGGTCTGTATCTTATCGGGGACTATTAACTGGGTAATAATTTTAGCATTGATTATTCAGCGGCATGTCGCAGATTTGTAACGAATAGGCAGAAGAACGATTGCGGCTCGCGGGATGCGAATTTATAATAAAAACCGGTTCTAATTTTTATAAAACAGTTGCGATGAGGTGATAAATGGCAGTTGCAGATTTGGATAAACAGCCAGATTCTGTCTCTTCGGTATTGAAGGTTTTTGGCATCCTGCAGGCGCTTGGCGAAGAGCGTGAAATTGGCATTACCGAACTGTCCCAGCGCGTCATGATGTCAAAAAGCACCGTTTATCGCTTTTTGCAGACCATGAAATCGCTGGGGTACGTGGCTCAGGAAGGCGAATCCGAGAAATATTCTCTGACCCTGAAACTCTTTGAACTTGGCGCGCGGGCTTTGCAGAACGTTGATTTGGTACGTAGCGCTGATATTCAGATGCGCGAGCTTTCACGCCTGACGAAAGAGACCGTCCACCTGGGCGCCCTGGATGAAGACAGCATCGTTTACATCCACAAAATCGACTCAATGTACAATTTGCGCATGTACTCGCGCATTGGGCGTCGTAACCCGCTGTACAGCACCGCGATCGGTAAAGTGCTGCTGGCCTGGCGCGATCGTTCCGAGGTTGAGCAGATTCTGGAAGGCGTGGAGTACAAACGCAGCACCGATCGGACCATCACCAGCACCGAAGAGCTGCTGGCGGTTCTGGATAAGGTCCGCGAGCAGGGATATGGCGAAGATAACGAAGAGCAGGAAGAAGGGCTGCGCTGCATCGGGGTGCCGGTTTTCGACCGCTTCGGCGTGGTTATCGCCGGTCTGAGTATCTCTTTCCCGACGCTGCGTTTCTCGGAAGAGCGCCTGAACGAGTATGTCGCGATGCTGCATACGGCGGCGCGTAAAATTTCCGAACAGATGGGCTATAACGATTATCCGTTCTGATTGGTGCGTGAATCGGGCTACAGAATCTGTAGCCCGCTCGCGACTAGCCGTTATCAACCACCGTGGCGCTTTTACGCAGAATAGGGCAATCGGTGATGCCGATAATACCGCTGCTGGAATGAACATACTGTGCGGTACTGATGCCGCGAGCCGTGAGATATTTACACTGCAATCCCAGCCCCCCGGCGTTCTCACTGCTGCCCATTAATACGCCGTAACCGCTTAATAACACGCCAATCCACAAGATAGCCAGCACCACAATGGTACGAATGATCAATCGCATTATTGCCTCATTATTTGTATTATCCTTGCGTCCATTCTGGCATGAACACCAGTTGAAACAAGTCTATGATTCCTAAACTTGCCTTTCGTATTACAGTTAGCCGCGGTTTAAGAAGGTCATGTTATCCTGGCGACATCTGATACTGATGCGGAGTGTGGAGTGAAAAAATTACGGTGGGTTTTGCTGACAGTCATCATTGCAGGTTGCTTACTGCTATGGACTCAGATGCTTAACGTAATGTGCGATCAGGATGTACAGTTCTTCAGCGGCATCTGCACTATCAATAAATTTATTCCCTGGTAAGACATTTTTAATATGATTGATTTTCTTCTGCTGCGCGGGTGGTAGAATGAGCGCCTTCTCTTTGAGGTGGTGAAATGAGTGAGTTACTAAATCCTGGGATTGTAAGCCTGGCATCCGTGGCGCTTTCTGTTGTGCTGCTGCTTGTCGGCCTGTTGTTATGGTTTTTTGTTAATCGTGCCAGTTCGCGCGCCAATGAGCAGATAGCGCTGCTGCAGGCGCTGCTGGATCAGCAAAAGCGGCAAAACGCGCTGCTGCGCCGTCTCTGTGAGGCCAATGCGCCTGAGAAGGAGATCGCCGCTGAACCTTCAGTAGCCGAAAAGGGAAAAGGCGACGACGATTTCATCCGTCTTGTTGCAGAGCGCTGATCCGACCGACAGGTGCGCACGTTTGCGGTGTGCGCCTGTATCTCACCCGGTTGTATAACTTATTCTTATCTATAAAACCTCTTCAGCTTTTTTCGCGCGCACGGGCCAGCGGAAGCGGCTTTCCCACTCGGCCTTATATTGCTTTGTTTAATTAATCAAATAAAAGAATAGTCGGACTTCGCTGTCATCAGCTCTTCATTATTGTCGTGGAATATTAGTATAGACAATATTTTAAGCTCTTCAATTTACGCGTTTCGATATTATGAAATGACTGCGTTAAAGCAATTTTTCATCTATCGTTATGAGCTTTTATATGCATCTTTATGCAGTGACTTTTGTCTCCCCCTAAAATTGGCGGTTTCACTGCAGCCGGGGACGGGGGCTCTGAAGTCGTTGAGCTACGACGGATAAGTGGCCGCAAGAGAGGATATCCCGGGGGCGCAAGCAGGACGCGATAAGGATAAGTCAGAGCGAGCAAAGTCGCATAAATGTGCAGGCGATCAAATGATTCCCTTATAATCTGTGCGAGCGATCGAGACCCGTCTAAAAATGGCTTGCCATTATTTACGTAGTATGTGATAACACGTTTCGGGTTAAACGAGGTACAGTTCTGTTTATGTGTGGCATTTTCAGTAAAGAAGTCCTGAGTAAACACGTTGTCGTTGAATACCGCTTCTCTGCCGAACCTTATATTAGTGCCTCAAGCAGTAATGTCTCAGTTTTATCTATGTTAAAGCCTGCGGGCTAAGAAAACACTCTAAGGAATTTTGCAAATGGCAAAGATTAAAGGTCAAGTTAAGTGGTTCAACGAGTCTAAAGGTTTTGGCTTCATTACTCCGGCTGATGGCAGCAAAGATGTGTTTGTACACTTCTCCGCTATCCAGGGTAACGGTTTCAAAACTCTGGCTGAAGGCCAGAACGTTGAGTTCGAAATTCAGGACGGCCAGAAAGGTCCAGCTGCAGTTAACGTAACTGCTATCTGATTTAAGACCACTGAATCTTGTAAGAAAGCCTCGCAACTGCGGGGCTTTTTAGCATTTATTGCAAAACATGTCCATTTACCACCCTCCGTTGCGCTTTGTTGCAAATCAACATCGTTATTAGCACTGTTTAGCAATCTGTTTTGTCTATTTCTGTTAAATCAGATGCTTGCAAAATAATGATGGAGCTAAGGTGCAAAAGAACAAACTTAAGTCAGCCGCCAACTTTACCCCGCTAAGGTTTGGGTTGTTGTGCGTGGCGATTCTTTGCTGTATGGGACTGCTGTTGGTCCGGGTCGGCTGGCTACAAATTGTCTCCCCTGACAATCTGGTTAAACAAGAGGACATGCGATCGCTGCGCGAGGAGCCTATTGATGTGCAGCGCGGCATGATTAGCGACCGCGAGGGCCGACCGCTGGCGGTCAGCGTGCCGGTGAGCGCCGTCTGGGTCGATCCGCAAACCACGCTCGAAAAGGGGGGCGTCGGCTACGGTCCGCGCTGGCAGGCAATGGCGCAAGCTTTACATCTCAACCTTAGCGAGCTGGCCCACCGCGTCGAAGCGCATCCTCACGCGCGGTTTCTCTACCTGGCGCGCCAGATCAATCCGGAGCAGGCGGAGTGGATTGATAAGCTTCACCTGCCGGGGATCAATCTGCGCGATGAGTCGCGCCGCTTTTATCCGGCGGGGCACGTTGCCGCTAATCTGCTGGGTTTTACCAATATTGATAACCAGGGTATCGAAGGCGTAGAGAAAAGCTTTAACGCCCAGTTGACCGGTCAGCCCGGTCGTCGTCTGGTGCGTAAAGACCGGCACGGCAACGTCATCGAAAATATCACCGAAGTCCCGGCGGTTCCGGCCCACAATTTGCAGCTCAGTATCGATGAACGTCTGCAAACGGTGACCGAGGACGCGCTGGATAACGCCGTGCGCTGGAACAAAGCGGATTCAGGGGCGGCGGTATTAATTAAAATCGATACCGGGGAGATTCTGTCGATGGCCAGCTACCCGGACTTCAACCCGAACAATCGCGATGATGCGAAGCTGGATGATTTTCGCAATCGCGCCATCAGCGATACTTTCGAGCCGGGGTCGACGGTTAAACCGCTGGTGCTGATGACCGCGCTCCAGCAGGGCATTGTTCAGCCAGATAGCGTGGTGGATACTCATCCGTTTGTCCTCGATGGTCATCGTATTCGCGACGTGGGTTACTATCCTGAACTCTCCCTCACCGGTATTCTGCAAAAATCCAGCGATACCGGGGTTTCGCATTTGTCGCTGGCGATGCCGATTCAGCATCTTATCGATACCTATAAAGCGTTCGGTTTTGGCGACTCTACCGGCCTGGGTTTGACCGGCGAGAGCGCCGGGCTGATGCCGCAGCGCCGCTATTGGGGTCAGCTGGACCGGGCGACATTCGCCTTCGGCTACGGTCTGATGGTCACGCCGCTCCAGCTGGCGCACGTGTATGCCACTATCGGCAGTTACGGTATCGAGCGTCCGCTATCGATAACCCGTATTGATCCGCCGGTAATGGGTACCCGGGTGATGCCGGAGCGAATCGTGCATGAAGTCGAACATATGATGGAGAGCGTCGCCTTACCGGGCGGCGGCGGGACCAAAGCGGCGGTACGCGACTATCGGGTAGCGGTAAAAACCGGTACCGCCAAAAAAATCGGGCCGGATGGTAAATATATCGATAAGTACGTTGCCTATACCGCCGGCGTTGCGCCCGCCAGTAACCCGAAATTCGCGCTGGTGGTCGTGATGAACGATCCCAGCAACGGTTCGTATTACGGCGGGGCGGTTTCGGCGCCGGTATTCAGCCAGATTATGGGGGATGTGCTGCGCCTGGAGAACGTTATGCCCGATGGGATGCCGCAGGGGGCGGAAAATCTTATCGTGATGCATCGCGACGGAGCCCCGTCGCCTGCGCTGTAACGGTGGCCTGGAGGGGCGAATAGCGCTACACTTTCGCCCTTTCAGCACACCGGAGTTGTCATGTCTTACAGTTGCCCACTTTGCCACGCGCCGCTTGAGCGCCGCGATAATAGCTATATCTGCCCGCAGCGGCATCAGTTCGATCTGGCGAAGGAAGGGTACGTCAATTTGCTGCCGGTGCAGTTTAAGCGCTCCCGCGATCCGGGCGACAGCGCTGAAATGATGCAGGCCCGGCGCGCGTTCCTCGACGCGGGGCACTATCAGCCGCTTCGCGACGCTATCTGCGCTTATCTGCAAACCTTCGCGCCGACGGATTTACTGGATATTGGCTGCGGGGAAGGCTACTACACGCACGCTTTTGCCGCCATTGCGGCCCATAGCTGGGGCCTGGATGTGTCGAAATCGGCTATCCGCGCGGCGGCGAAACGTTATCCGCAGGTCAGCTTTTGCGTCGCTTCCAGCCAGCGTCTGCCGTTTGAGAATGCGAGCCTGGACGCGATAGTACGTATTTATGCTCCCTGCAATGCCCTTGAGCTGGCGCGCGTTGTCAGGCCCGGCGGCTGGGTTATCACCGCGACGCCGGGACCTCGCCACCTGATGGAGCTGAAAGGGTTGATCTACGACGACGTGCGTTTGCACGCGCAGAGCAGGGAAGAGATGGCAGGATTTACCTTACGTCACCAGCAGCAGCTGGCCTATCCGATGCAGCTTAACGGCAGCGAGGCGGAAGCTTTACTGCAAATGACGCCGTTTGCGTGGCGGGCGAAGCCGCCGGTGAGGGAGGCGCTGCGCCAGCAGGCGCTGTTTGACTGCCAGACCGATTTTGCTATTCACTGCTGGCAGCACGATGCCTGAGGATTAGCCTGCGAAATGGCTCCAGAGGATCTGGGCGCCAATGCCGATCAGCACGATACCGCCAAGGATTTCCGCCCGTTTGCCGAGCAGCGGGCCGATAAAACGTCCTACCATTATGCCCAGCGTCGACATCATCAACGTGGCGCAGCCGATAGCCAGCGCGGTGGCGATAATATTGACCTGCAAAAACGCCAGGCCAACGCCGACGGCCATCGCATCCAGGCTGGTGGCGAAAGCGGTGGTGACCAGTAGCCAGAAACCGTGACGGCGCGGAGCTTCGCACTCATCGCTATCGCCGCCGCGTAACCCTTCGATAACCATTCGACCGCCGAGAAAAACCAGCAGCACAAAGGCAATCCAGTGGTTCCATTCGAGGACGAACTGGCTGGCGAGCATCCCCAAACCCCAGCCGACAAGCGGGGTGAGCGTTTCGATAGCGCCAAAGATCAGACCCGTCCGCAGGGCTTCAGAAAATTTAGGTTTATGGAGGGTCGCGCCTTTTCCAATAGAGGCCGCGAAGGCGTCCATGGACATGCCGAAGGCAAGAAGAATTGTAGCAGATACATTCATGAGAGCGTCCTGACCGGGGATAATCCATATGACACATCGCTGCCCCCAGTAAAAATACGCAGCTCGCCTGATGATAAAGCGCCGCGTACAGCAGTGATGCGTCTATGGTCTCGCCTGATTGAATACGTTCTGCTTCAACCCGCACGTGCCACGTTTTGCAACGAGTATGTTGACACGGACATTTTCTGCCAGGCAGAAAATTGGCTACTCCCCAACGACGGGCGCAACCTTAACATAATTTTAGAATATAAAACAATAACAGAAATCGGTTATTTTCCCAACCAAGTGATAACGATTTTCATTTCAATCTGTAGGTAAATGATTAGTTAATAAATATTGCTGAAGTTAACGCCGGGAATATAGCCGTGGCTATATTCCCGGCGCGGGGGGAAAGGGTAAATATAGCGTAGGCTATATTCTTAACCTATTGAGTGGAAACGAGAAGTTTGTATATCTTTTCCAGATCGTCGATATTTCGTACGCGAATAAGCAGGCGCCGTTGTTCTAATTGCATAACCAGTACGCCATCTTCCGATAAATTCATCTCTTTAATGCGCTGATATTCGATCCAGATATTGGCGAAAAAAAAGCCCTGCTGCTTGAAGATGATTTTGGGAGAGCGAATCCAGAACAGATATAACCCCATTAAGGCCAGGGCAGATAATAACCAGGTGGTGATAAGTTCGCCGTGGTTAGCAATATTGTTATAAATCAGGATAGCAATGAGGCCGACGAAGATAATGCCATCGACGCGGTTGCGGCGGAGCAGGGGGATAGCCAGCAAAACGGGGCCATTACGGCGCGGCATGATGAACTGGTCGTAAACCGCAAACGCGAGCAAAACGAGAATAAACAGGATTAACACCAGGTCCGTGATTGTCATCCATCCTCCAAATAAAAAAGCCGGGGGCAAGCCCCCGGCGCACAACGTGTTGATTACTGGCCCAGCAGTCCGACAGCGTAACCGGCGATACCGATGACGAAGAAGCCCACGATGATCCACAGGGCGTTAACTTTCTTACGCAGCAGCCACATACAGGCGAAGGTCAGCAGCAGCGGCACCAGGCCCGGCATCAGCTGGTCAAGGATCGTCTGCACGGTGGTGACGCGAGTCTGGCCATCCTGACCGGTGATGGTGGAAACCACCAGCGGGATGTTCACGTGCGTCCACTTGTTAACCAGCGCCCCCATGACAAACAGGCCGAGAATTGACGCCCCCTCGGTCAGTTTCTGCAGGAAGCCGCCGCCCATATCTTTAACGATGTCGATACCTTTACGGTAACCGTAAGCAACGCCGTAATAACGGGTCAGCAGACGCACCGCGTTAAACAGGATAAAGAACAGCAGAGGGCCGAGCAGGCTGCCGCTCATGGCGATACCTGCGCCCAGCGCGGCGAATACCGGACGAACGGTACCCCAGAAGATCGGGTCGCCCACGCCGGCCAGCGGGCCCATCAGGCCAACTTTGATACCGTTGATGGCGCCATCGTCGATTTCTGCGCCGTTAGCACGCTGTTCTTCCATCGCCAGCGTTACGCCAAGTACCGGCGCCGCAACGTAGGGATGGGTGTTAAAGAACTCAAGGTGACGCTTAATCGCCTGTTTGCGCGCATCGTTGTTCTCCGGATACAGGCGACGAATAGCCGGTACCATGGAGAAGCAGAAGCCCAGCGCCTGCATACGTTCGAAGTTCCATGAACCCTGGAACAGGTTAGAACGAATGAACACGCCACGAATATCACTCTGAGTGAGTTTTTTCTCGGTGGTATTTTTAGTCATATCAACCATTTCGCTCACCTGTTAGTCCAGTTCGTTGTCGAGATCGTTATTACCAGCAGCCTGCGCAGGCGCACCCGCGACGCGGTTATATTTCGGGCTCAGCTGAATGTAGAGGACAGCCATTACCGTACCAATCACACCCAGAGCAACCAGGTTGAAATCGGTGAACGCGGCGGTAACAAAGCCCAGGTAGAAGAACGGCATCAGGTAGCCGGCGCGCATCATATTAATGACCATCGCGTAACCCACTACCACGATCATGCCGCCCGCGATGTTCAGACCGCCGGTAACCACTTCAGGAATGGCGTTCAGCAGACCCTGTACTTCGCTGGTACCGACGGAAATCGCCACGATAACCGCAGGAATAGCGATACGCATCGCCTGCAGGAACAGCGACGAAACGTGCAGCCAGGAGATGGCCGTCAGGTTACCATTTTCCGCCGCTTTATCCGCAGCGTGCTGGAAGGCAACGGTAATGGTACGGACGATAATGGTCAGCACCTGGCCCGCTGCCGCCAGCGGAATTGCCAGCGCGATACCGGCACCGATGCTTTGGTGGCCCGCGATAACCAGAACGGTTGAGATGATGGATGCAAGCGCAGCATCAGGCGCAACGGCGGCGCCGATGTTCATCCACCCGAGGGCGATCATTTCCAGGGTACCACCGATGATAATACCGGTTTTCATATCCCCGAGAACGGCGCCAATCAGCGTACAGGCCACCAGAGGACGGTGGAACTGAAATTCATCAAGTACCGACTCCATACCCGCAATACACGCGACGATGAACACCAGCACAATCTGAAGAAGGGTAATCTCCATTGTACTTCTCCTGTTGATTAAGTCTTAAGTTGAAAATTGAGTTGCGATCCGCAGAGAGGCTTATTTCACCTTGCCGATCAGATCCATCATTTTCAGTTTCTGGTCGGTGGAAACTTTGCGGGCTTCCAGTTCGATACCGCGGGCGTTCAGCTTCTTGAACGCTTCAATATCTTTTTCATCGACCGAAATGGCGTTATTCACCTGCGTTTTGCCCTGACGGAAAGCCATGCCGCCGATGTTGACGCTGGTGATTTTCACACCGCCTTCAACAACACGTTCAACGTCCGTTGGGTTAGTGAACAGCAGCATAATGCGCTCGCCTGCGTATTTGGGGTTGTTATAGACGCGAATCATCTTCGCCACGTCTACTACGTGGGCGGTAACGCCCGGAGGAGCAACCTGGGTCAGCAGCGTTTTACGTACGGTATCCGCCGCCACTTCGTCGCTGACGACGATAATGCGCGAAACGTTAGTTTCTTTGGTCCAGCGAGTGGCGACCTGGCCGTGGATTAAACGGTCATCGATACGCGCCAGCCCAATAACCATGTAGTCGTTTGGACCCATTGGCTTCAATGGCGCTGCCGCTTTCGGCGCTGCAGCCTGAACCGGAGCAGGGGCGGCCTTTTCCACCGGCTTCGCTTTCAGTGCTTTCACGCCTTCACGACCGGTTTCCACCGCCAGGGCGACCAGTTCATCAAACGAGGGGTTGTCGTCGCGCGCCATCAGCGTTTCGACCAGCATCGGGATATTGACGCCCGCGATGACTTCATAATGTTCTTTATCGACGACAATGCGGCTGGCCGCGTTAAACGGGCTGCCTCCCCATGTATCGACGAGAAATAACACGCCTTTAGCCGTATCCAGCTTTGCCAACTGGGCGTTGTACTTCTCAATCAACGTTTCTGCGTTTTCGCCAGGAACGAAATCGATCCAGCCAACGTTTTCCTGTTCGCCCAGCAGCATTTCTGCCGTTTTTAACAGCTGTTCTGCAGCCCAACCATGTGTGCCTATTACAATAGCAATCGTCACTTGCTACCTCCTTTATAATCGTGAATGCATCATCTGTTGTGATACATCCTGAATCACTCTTGCGAACAAAATCGATTCAGTAAGGGTGTAAGATATAAAGTAATTACTACAGCGAATTATTTTAGACAGTGAAAAAATAATTAATGTGATGAAGCTCCGCTAATTTTGCATCGGTTGGTAATTATTTTGCAGCGCAAAAAATAGTCTTAGCTATTGCAAAGACAGGTAAATTTTTTCCAATATTGCTCTATATTTTGCTATGTTTACGTTCCGTTTAATTACTCAGGAGTATAGGGCATAGCCCGCTATATGGACCGTCACCGACGTCATTTCACCTTCCGGCACGCGCGTGCCGCCGTCACCTGCTACGTCTTTTCACCAGCAACAAGTGTCTCGTCTGTGCATGACACAGCGATGACTATGCCTGTCGTTAACTGGAGCTGCTCATGGAATTCTTAATGGATCCCTCTATTTGGGCCGGTTTGCTGACGCTTGTCGTCCTTGAAATCGTACTGGGTATCGACAACCTGGTGTTTATCGCCATCCTTGCCGACAAGCTGCCGCCTAAGCAGCGCGATAAGGCGCGCCTGATCGGCCTTTCGCTGGCGCTGTTTATGCGTCTGGGGCTGCTGTCGGTCATTTCGTGGATGGTGACCCTGACGAAACCGCTTTTCAGCGTTGCAGATTTTTCGTTCTCCGGACGCGATCTTATTATGCTGCTCGGCGGGATATTCTTGCTGTTTAAGGCGACCACCGAACTGCATGAACGGCTGGAGAACCGCCAGCATGACTCCGGTCATGGTAAAGGATATGCCAGTTTCTGGGTGGTGGTACTGCAAATCGTCGTACTTGACGCCGTGTTCTCGCTGGATGCCGTGATTACTGCGGTCGGGATGGTTAACCACCTGCCGGTGATGATGGCGGCGGTGGTGATTGCGATGGCGGTGATGCTGCTGGCTTCGAAGCCGTTGACTAATTTCGTCAACCAGCATCCGACGGTGGTGGTGCTCTGCCTGAGCTTCCTGCTGATGATCGGCCTGAGCCTGGTGGCGGAAGGGTTTGGTTTCCATATACCGAAAGGTTACCTGTACGCCGCGATTGGCTTCTCGATAACCATCGAGTTCTTTAACCAGATTGCGCGCCGTAACTTTATTCGCCATCAATCGACCCTGCCTCTGCGCGCGCGTACTGCCGATGCGATCCTGCGCCTGATGGGCGGGCGTAAGCAGAGCGCCCCGGCGCACGATAGCGACAGCTCGTCCGTGGTGCCGATACCGGAAGGCGCGTTTGCGGAAGAAGAGCGCTATATGATTAATGGCGTACTGACCCTGGCCCAGCGTTCGTTGCGCAGTATTATGACCCCGCGCGGGGAAATTAGCTGGGTGAACGCCGAGCAAAGCGAAGATGAAATTCGCCGCCAGCTGCTCTCTTCCCCGCACAGCCTGTTCCCGGTCTGTCGCGGCGAGCTGGATGAAATCATCGGTATCGTGCGGGCGAAAGAGATGCTGGTGGCGCTGGAAGCGGGTGACAACGTGGCCGCGCTGGCTTCCGCCTCTCCGGCGATTGTGGTCCCGGAAACGCTGGACCCGATCAACCTGCTCGGCGTGCTGCGCCGCGCCCGCGGTAGCTTTGTCATCGTGACTAACGAGTTTGGCGTCGTACAGGGGCTGGTTACGCCGCTGGACGTACTGGAGGCGATTGCCGGTGAGTTCCCGGACGCTGACGAAACGCCGGAAATTGTCATCGATGGCGACGGCTGGCTGGTGAAAGGTTCAACCGACGTGCATGCGTTGCAGCAGGCGTTGGGCGTAGACGATCTGGTCGATGAGGATGAAGATATCGCCACCGTTGCCGGCCTGGTGATTGCCGTCAACGGCCATATTCCGCGCCCTGGCGACGTGCTTGAGCTGTCGCCTCTGCAGTTCACCATCATTGAAGCCAACGACTATCGCGTCGACCTGGTGCGCGTCGTCAAGCTGCGTCAGTACAACGACGAAGAAGAGTAACGTTGATGCCCGTCGGCCTCAGGCCGGCGGGCATTTTTAGGCGTTCATTTCCCGACGCTTTTCCGCCGCCAGCCACTGCGGAAAGTCCTCTACCGGCATTGGCCGGGCGTAATAAAACCCCTGCAATAAATCGACGCCGTTGCCGCGCAGATACGCTTCCTGATCCTGGGTCTCGACGCCTTCCGCGACCGTCACAATTTTCAGCCGATGGGCGAGAGCAATGATCATATCGGTCACCGTCGCGTTAACGCTATCAATCCCAATGGCGCTGGTAAACGATTTATCAATTTTCAGGACATCAGGGCGCAGCTTTTCCAGCCACGAAAGGGAGCTGTTGCCGGTGCCGAAATCATCGATAGCCAGCTGGACCCCTTTGAAATGAAGATGCTCGGCCATATGGTGGTCGCCATCCTGCAGGACGTCACGCTCGGTGAGCTCAACGACCAGCTGCTGAATGGGATGGGCGCTAAACCAGTAGTGATGCAGATCGCGCAGCAGCTCGCCGTTGGCGAAATGGCGGGCGGCGACGTTAATGCTGATGTGAAAATGTTTGTCCTGCGGAAAGCAGGCTAATTTGTGGGCCGTCTGGGAGATCACATAGCGGGTGAGGGGGACGATCAGGTTATATCCTTCGGCTATCGGAATAAACACGTCCGGCGAGATTTCGCCTCTGCGCGGGTTATTCCAGCGCAGTAGTATCTCAACGCCGCAGCACTGCCGAGTGCGCAAGTTCTGCAGGGGCTGGCACCAGAGGGCGAACTCGTGCGCGGCAATACCGAGATTAATTTCGCGGGAAAAGCTCATTCTTCCGGCGGTCGCCAGCCAGGCGATGCCGGTCATTAACAGGCTGATTACCAGCGCCAGCGGAAGCTCGGCCGGCAGTTCGTTAAGGGCGACCGCCGAGGCTCCTGGCCCGCTGACGCTAATGGTAAAGGGAAACTCGGTCGACGGCTGGCGGTAGATGATTTGCTCGCCCGGCAGGGCTTCCTGTTTACTCAGCCCCGAACCGCTAATAAAGCTTCTTTCGCCGACGTTAAGGCCAATTCCGCTGATTAGCGCTGATTTTGCGTTGAAAATTAACTCGCCCAGCAGCTCGATATTGATCACCAGCAGCACGCCGTCGGCGCCGCTAAGCGAAGCGGGATACCACTGGATAAGCACCGGCGTTCCTTTGAGCAGCGAGGCGTCGTAGCTGAAGGTGAGCAGGGGGTGATGGGTGGGTAATGCCGGCTGTAGCTGGTGTATCGGAATGTTGCGTTGGCCAAAAATGCTCGAGCAGTACAGCAGGTTCGACTGGACCAGCGCGATGGAGCGCACCGTTTGCAGCGACGCCGCCAGCTTACGTAACGTGAGGTGCACGTCCTGACAGGGCTTATTGACAAGATGCAGTAGCGCGACGTGCTGGGCCGCCAGAGGCCGCAGAATATTATCCATAGCGGCCACCATCTTGTTGGTGCTCATCTGGACGCGTTGCTGATTTAAGCTACGCTGTGAAATAAATCGTATTACTAAGGTCGTTGTCAGCGTCAGTAGCGCGACCAGCAGGCAAACCAGAATGCGTTTCCGGCGATAGGTTGTGATGACTTTTTGTGCAGTCTGCATGCGCGACGCCCTGTCGGCTAAAAGTGTTAATGAGAGTAACAGCCGTTATAGAGCAAGTGTAGTGGGCGCAGATAATAATATAGAGCGGAAAAAGAAGAATGCGCCCTTGGGCGCATTCTGTTGAGCAATGATTAGTCGCACTGAACTTTGATAGCCAGGCCGCCGCGCGACGTTTCCCGGTATTTGGCGTTCATGTCTTTACCGGTTTCATACATGGTCTCAATGACCTTATCCAGCGAGACGCGCGGCTCGCTGGTGCGGCGCATTGCCATCCGGCTGGCGTTAATCGCTTTGACGGAGGCAATCGCGTTGCGTTCAATGCACGGAACCTGTACCTGTCCGGCCACCGGGTCGCAGGTCAGTCCCAGGTTATGTTCCATGCCGATTTCCGCCGCCACGCAGACCTGCTCCGGGCTGGCGCCAAGGATTTCAGCCAGGCCCGCGGCCGCCATCGAGCAGGCCACGCCCACTTCGCCCTGACAGCCCACTTCCGCGCCGGAAATGGAGGCGTTCATTTTGTACAGCGTGCCGATAGCCCCTGACGCCAGGAAATAACGAATATAGATATCCGGACTGACGGGCTCGATAAAGTGGTCATAGTAGGCCAGCACCGCCGGAACGATGCCGCAGGCGCCGTTGGTCGGGGCCGTTACCACCCGGCCACCGGCGGCGTTTTCTTCGTTGACCGCCAGCGCAAACATATTGACCCAGTCCACCACGTTCATCGGGTCGTTAGAGAGCTTATCGCTGGCAACCAGCATCCGTCGCAGCGCCGAGGCGCGACGAGGAACGCGCAGCGGACCGGGCAGGACGCCTTCGGTATTCATCCCGCGATCGATACAGGCGCGCATGGTCTGCCAGATATTGGCGAAATAGTCTTCAATCTCTTTTTTGCTGTGCAGCGCCAGCTCATTCTGCATCACCATGCCGGAGAGCGACATGCCGGTCTGTTTGCAGTAGCCCAGCATCTCCTGAGCGGATTTAAACGGATACGGAACGGCGAGTTCGCTGGCGCTCTCTTTGCCGAAATGTTCTTCATCGACGATAAAACCGCCGCCGATGGAATAATACGTTTTACTGTAGATCTCTTTCTCGCCAGACCAGGCGTGAATGGTCATGCCGTTTTCATGCAGCGGCAGGTTGTCGCTACGAAAACGCATGCCGTCATTTTTCGGGAAGTCGACTTCATGCTGCCCCTGGGCCAGCAGCAGGCGTCCGCGCTCTTCAACGTCGCGGATAAACGCCGGAATCGCGTCGATATCGACCGTATCGGGCTGATTGCCCGCCAGCCCCATAATAATGGCGATATCCGTGTGGTGGCCTTTGCCGGTTAATGACAGTGAGCCGTAGACGTCGACCGCCAGGCGAGTCACTTCATTAAGCAATCCCTTTTCGACCAGGTCATCGACGAACTGTTTACCGGCCTTCATCGGGCCTACAGTATGGGAAGATGAGGGACCGATCCCCACCTTAAACATGTCGAATATACTAATCACGCTAACACTCCTGACAGGGTTGCCGCGGGTGCGGCAACGATGTAATAACTGCGCATAGTGTAAGAGGGAACCGGGCCATCAGCTTAAGTATTCACATGAATTAAACTAATGAGTAACCATGGATTTACTAATGCTGAGAACGCCGTCTCAGTTTTAGTATAGCTAAGGGCGGGAGCCTATCTGTAGCGCCAGTTCACGGATAATGCCGGCGGTCATTCCCCAGACAAAATAATGCTGATACCAGGATAGCCAGACGCGATGCGAATTGCCGCGGCGATGGATATCCAGCGGGTGATAGCGCCCCAGGCGCAGCGCTTCGGCCAGCGGCATTTCGAAGACCGCGGCGACTTCATCCTGGCTGGCGTGATAGTGCAGGTCAGGCGGAATAATGCCCACCACCGGGGTGACCTGAAAACCGGTTACGCTATCGACCGGCGGCAGAACGCCGATCACCTCGACCGACTCCGGCGGGATCGCCACCTCTTCGTGGGCCTCGCGCAGCGCGGCGGCGATCAGGGTCGCATCGCTGTTATCCACCGCGCCGCCGGGGAAGGCGACCTGGCCCGCGTGCTTGCGCATCAGCGGCGAACGCTGGGTCAGCAGCAGCCCCGGCTGCGAGCGGCGCACAATCGGTACCAGCACCGCAGCCTGACGCTGGTTGAGCGCGTGGCGCGTCGGCTGCGGGCGCAGAAGCTGAAAACGCGAAAGGAAATCGTCAAGTTCGAGGGCGCTGTCCGCCATGTGCTAGCTCTCCAGTTGATGCAGGATACGATTAACTTTATCAAAAGTTTCCTGATATTCCGCCGCCTCTTCGCTATCGGCCACAATTCCGCCGCCGGCGGAGCAGTAGATCCGCCCCCGGCAGGCCGTCAGCGTACGGATGGTAATGCTGGTATCCATATTGCCGCAGAAGCTGAGATATCCGATGCTGCCGCACCACGCGTTGCGCCGCTGCGGCTCCAGTTCATCGATGATCTCCATCGCTCTGACCTTCGGCGCGCCGGTGATTGAGCCGCCGGGAAAGGCCGCGCGCAGCAGGTCGGCGGCGTGCAGATGCGCGGGCAGTCTGGCGGTCACGGTGCTCACCAGATGATGCACGGCGGGGAAGGGCTCTACCACAAACAGCTCAGGAACGCGAACGCTACCGGGGACAGCAACCCGGCCAATATCGTTACGCATTAAATCGACGATCATCAGGTTTTCGGCGCGGTCTTTTGCTGAGTTCGCCAGCTTTTGCGCCTGCAGCGCGTCCTGCTCAGGATCGGCCAGCCTGGGCAACGTCCCCTTGATGGGCCGGGTCTGAATTTCGCCTTGCCGGAGCTGAATAAAACGCTCGGGCGACAGGCTTAATATGGCGCCCTCCTGGAGGCGAATAAAGGCGCTGAACGGCGCGCGATTAACACGGTTTAGCTGACGGAAGGCCAGCCACTCATCCCCGCGATAGCTCGCCGTAAACCGCTGCGCCAGGTTAACCTGATAGCAGTCGCCGCTGTGCAGATAAGCCTGAACCTGGCGAAACTTTTCACCATACTCCGCGCGGCTCATATTTGAGCGCCACCCTGAGGTGAGGGCAAAGGGGGCCGCGGCAGGCTCGGCCTGCGCTTCCAGCCACGCCAGCCGCGCCTGCGGATCGCCATAGCTGAATAACGACACTTCCCGGCGCTGATGATCGACGATTAACGCCCAATCATAAATGCCTACCGCCATATCCGGCAGATCGATATCCGCCTCGGCCTGCGCCGGCAGATTTTCAAAGCGACGACCCAGATCGTAGCCGAACAGCCCCAGCGCCCCGCCGAGAAACGGCAGCTGCGGATGAGCCTGCGGCTGCAGGTTAAAGCGCGCCAGCTGTTGATGCACGAGAGTGAGCGGATCGGCGGCAGAGGTTGAGACGGTTTCCCCATCGTTTATGACGGTCATATTGCCGCGAGTCACCAGCGTTGCGCGCGGCTGGGCGACAACAATGTCAAAACGATTATGCGGATGTTCGGCAAAACCCGAGTGCAGCAGCATCGCCCAGGGCTGTGAACTTAATGGGCTAAAATAGTCTTCAGCGGCATCCGGACGCCAGGGCAGGGAAAGCATAGCGGGGGACAACATGGTCTTCTTTAATCCTGATCGTGACCGCCCGCTGGTATACGAGAGGACGGCGTGAAATAATTACGCCCCACAATGTAGCAGGAGTAAGTGATGTTTGCAGGTTTACCTTCGCTGAGCCACGAGCAACAGCAAAAAGCAGTGGAACGAATTCAGGAGCTGATGTCGCAGGGCATGAGCAGCGGCCAGGCCATCGCTTTGGTGGCGGATGAACTGCGCGCCTCGCATACCGGAGATCGGATTGTGGCGCGCTTTGAGGATGAAGACGAGTAAATTACTCTGCGTACTGAGGTGAGACGCCGCTTTCCGCGAGCGGAAGGATCGCATCAGGTCGTTTCCCTGGCTCGTCGTACAACGTCACGTGCGTCACGCGATCGCCGCGCCAGAAGGTAATTTGCGTACCGACTGGCGTATGGTGCACGTTCACTTCCGTCAGCGGCGCGCTGTTTGCCAGATCCCACAGACACACAAAACGCGCCTGCGGCAGGTGATTGCGTATGACCAGATAGCTAAGATTGCGAATCGCCGGGTTATCGGGCGCCAGCCCTTGCCAGAGTTCACCATCACCGGACAGCCAGAGCGCAACGGTATCGCCGCCGCGCGCAAAGTGGCGCGGCTGACAGCCGTTCAGCGGCGTCACGGTTGCTTCGGTCATTCGCCGCAGCGGGCCGCTGAGCGAAAAGGGCCGGGCGGTGCCGCTCTGGTCCAGCGCCTGTGCCGCCAGATGCAGCGTCCAGTCGAGCTGCTGGCGATGCGGGTTCTCCACGGAGGACAGATCGATCAGCACATCTTCAAGCCACAGCAGGCGACGGCGGAAGCGCACGTCCCGCCAGGCCGTAGCGTCCCATTCGACGCGGCTATGGCTGTTGAGCTCCGGCGGCGGTTTGCCCCAATCAACCTCGCTATCCAGCCACAGAAAGTCGTCATCCATATGCCGGCCCAGCACCTGCGGATTGGCCGGAGGCTGGTTGCTCTGATTAACGCAAAGCGTATTGTGGGTGGCGCTGTTTTTGTAGTAGTCGTAGTGCATTTTCGCGCCGTAGCCGGTGGTGCCCATATCCGTGAGCAGCCAGCCGTCGCGATGCCAGAGCATCAGCCCCAGCCGGTCGTAATGGTCGTGTTCGCCGCCCCAGGGACTGTGCTTAATCAGCAGCGCCTGCTGCGGCCGTCGCCATAGCGTCAGACCCGCGCCCGGCGCAAACAGCGACTGCTGCGGGATGAGCGCCAGGGGGGATTCCGGCAGAGACCGTTCGCGCCATAGTAGGGTTTCACGCTCATCGGGCGCCGTTTCGGTAAACTGCAGGACCGCGGCGTACTGCGGGTCACGCCAGATAAACCAGGCGAACTCGTACAGATCCCGGTGATGGAGCTTTTCCTGCCCGGCGAGGCAGTCATTAAGGCGGGGGAAAGTGCCGTCCGGCAGCAGCAGCGCCAGCGGGAACTTCAGCATCGCCTGATACCAGGGGCCGTCCAGCAGGCTCCAGCGGGTGCCGCGCGCCAGCTTCTCGAAGGCGAAAAAGCCCTGCAGCGCGTAATAGTGATAGTGAATCGAACCTTCGAACCAAAGCCCTTCCGCCAGCAGGCCGTTTTCCAGCTGCCAGCGCAGGCCGTACGGCTGGTTAACGGCAAACTCCAGCAGCGCTTCATCTTCGAGGACGAAACCCAGTACGCCAAGCGCCGCGCTGATTTTGACTTCATGGTTGTGAATCTGCGGACTACGATGGTCGCGCAAAAACGTGGCCGCACAGCACAGCAGGTTTTCACTGATGTGCCGCTGCTCGCCGGGGGGCAGGCTGTCGCGAATAAAGTCATAACCCAGCGCCATTTCCAGAATGCAGTTGGCTTCGCACAGCGTCTGGGCGTTCATCTTTCCCGGCCCGTTGTTGGGAATATCGCCGTGAATCGCATAGCCGGGATAGACATCCGCGTAACCCATCAGCAGCGTGCGAACTTTATCGCGATACGCCGTTTCGCCGGTCAGCCGCCATAGCAGGCCAAGCTGCTGACAGGCGCTGGCGTTTCGGCCATTCATCTCGCGCCACCAGGCGCCGTCCCACGGTTCGCCGCTAAATATTTCCCCATCGACCGGGCAGGCATGCTGGTAGGGCGTATCCGCCCGCCACGTCAGGCGTACGCCGTGGCGCGGACAAAAGTAATAGAGATTCCAGCTGGCGATGCCTGACTGCGGAATGCGAACCGCTGCCTGAAGTACCGGCTGCGCATCCTTCACTAGCCGTTCAAGCAGTCCGCTATTCGCGGCTGCGCGTCCGACAATGTCGGGCCAGAGCCCAGAAAATTGTTTCATTAGCGGTTATCCCTGACCTCTGACGATGCGGAAAGCGGGGCGATAAGCGTCGTGATATCGTCGGGATATTTCGCCCGCAGCCACTGCGCTTTGTCACGGAACAGCGGATCTTCCGGCCAGGCGTGTGCGGCGGTGGCGATATTGCGCAGCGCTTTCTTGTCATCCATTTTATCGATATCTTTCCATGGCCATGGCGTATCGCTGTTAATAAACCCGGCGATGTACTGATAGCCTTTGCGCAGGCTATGACCGTCGAGGGTGAAGTTCCAGATATCGACGCCCGCCTTCTCGCCCAGTCGCCCGAGGCGGTTGTAGGCTTCGAGGTTGAAATTGCTGTAGTGCCACGGACGCGTGCGCTCCAGCTCGGCCATCTGGCGGCCTTCAATATCAAATTGTCCCGCAATACGCCGCAGCTGGGTGATGTACAGGCGCTTTTTCGCCTCGTCGATTTTACCGCTGAACAGGGCGAAGGCGGCGGCCTGCATATCAAAATAGCTGCCGTGATTGTTATGCCAGTTCTCTTCTTCAAAGCCGTTCTGGCTGGTGGTCATCCAGTGGTAATAGTCGCCAAACCACTGCCTTAATGCGCTAACGTCGTTATCGCTCAGCGCAGCTGAGGATTGCAGCAGGGCGATCGCGTCAACGACATCAACCAGCGCGCGGCTATCAATAATGCCGATACCGCGTCCGGTATTAATGCCGGGAATGGCCTGGGCATGCTGCAGGTTGGGGGTCATTCGCGTTTTGGGATCGAGGAACCAGGTCTTTAACTGCGCAGCCGCTTTTTGCGCGTAGCGATCGTCGTGAGAGAAGTACCACGCCAGCGCCAGCGTTGACACGTCGTTACTCATTTTCACCAGCCGGTTTTTATCGGTGGCGTCACTATTGGCGTCAGGGTTGGTTTGCCCATCTTTGCGGATATAGGGAAGCCCGTCCTGGGTATCAGGGTTTGGCCACCAGTAAGGCGGAAAGCTGTAGTAGTCGTGCTTATTGCCGCTGGCGGCGACCAACGTTTTATCCATCACCGAGAACAGCGGATGATTGAGCGCCAGATCGGCTTTCTTTAGCAGCGCCGCTTGCGCCTGAACAAATAGCGGATCTTTCGCGGCGATCTGCTGGCGGCTAAAGGCTAAATCCTTTCCGTCTAGCGTGTACGGCTCAGCGGCATACGAGGCGGCGCTCAGGCCGGAACAAAACAGCGCAATGCATAACAAACCTCGGCGAGGTATTGAGTTCATCGTGATAACCCTTCTGCAAATATGAGAAAAGATAACAACAGAATTATACCTGACGCGTATTTAAAGGACGCGAAAAACAGGCGGTGTAATTAAAAACAATATATTTAAATATTCGATGGCGAGCAGTGTAAAAGACAAAGTGATTTTTTTTGTGACGTCCTTCAAGTTTAACGGCCTGGATAAATAATGACGCTATTAATGCAGTGTACATCACGTATTTTGCCGTTTTTCTCTATTTTTTGAATCTTTTAACAAAATTAGTAAATTTATAATATATTGATTTTAAATGTTATTTATTTTTCGTCACTTTTCTTGTCACTTTTTGGTGTGATCTATCTCAATTTTCTGGTTTTTGAAACGCAATTTCTTTTTTGCATGGTTGTATTGGGAAATACATTTCTATCTAATGAATGGAAATATTTCTTGCGTCAGCTGTATTAACGCCTGAGCGATATTCACATTTCTTTTTATGTATTAATTGAGAATTTAATTACCTTGGTGCCCTACAATAAAGGATATGCCATCATGTCTGCCAATAAATTACGTTCATTGTTACTTCTTACCGCGCTCGGGCTCGGCGTTAGCCAAAGCTACGCCGCGACTACCCTCAACGTCTGGATCCGCGCCAGCAATGACTCGAAGAATATCTACAAACAAGAGGCGGAAAAGTTTGAAGAAAAAACCGGTATCAAAATTGAGTATTTCAACGCCACCACCGACTTTGAACAGCGGCTGGCGCGCGCCACGGCGGGCAACGCCTTACCCGATCTGATTTTTAACGATGCGGCGTCGCTGGGGCAGTTTATCCAGTTGGGTATTGCCGAAGAAATTGACCCGCAGGCGATCGCGGGCGGCGACCAGCTATTCCAGACGGCATGGAAGAGCACCCGCTATATCGACGGTAAATACTATGGCGTACCGACCTCCGCGCAAACTTTCGCCCTGTTTGTGCGCAAAGACTGGCGGGAAAAACTGGGGCTGCCGCAGCCGAAGAGCTGGGATGATATTCAGGCCCTGGCAAAAGCCTTCACCACCCAGGATCCCGATGGCAACGGCAAAAATGATACCTACGGATTTATCGTTCCCGCCTCCACGACGCGCGGCTACGCCAGCTGGTTTATGAGTAGCTTTATCTGGCAGGCGGGCGGCGATTTCGTTAAAGAAGAGAGCGGAAAATTCAGCGCTTCGCTCAATACGCCGGAAGTGGCTCAGGCGATGACCTTTATGCGCGCCATGATGTGCGACAAAGTCACGCAGCCGGGGGCGATTAACGCCACCACCGCCGACGTTATTCCCTCCTTCCGTTCCGGGCAAAGCGGCATGTTCTTCAGCGGCCCGTACCATATCGCGCTGTTCGATAAAGACCCGGGTAAAGACAACTTTGAAGTGATTCCGGTGGTGGGGCCTAAAGGTGAGGCCACCCTCGCCGAGGGCACCACGGTCTTTATGATGAAGAGCAGTGTGCAGAAAGAGGCGGCGCGTCAATTTATCGAATTTATGATTTCCCCGGAAGGTCAGGAAATCGGCATGGGTAAAGGCAGCCAGCATATACCGGTGGTGCGCCTGCCGGTGAATAAGAACGTCGACGTCAAAGCCGTTTATCAGGACGCGCGCTGGGAGACTTTCGCCCGACTTTACAATGAACAGGGGCGCTACGTGCCGCAAATTCCCAACTGGACGCCGGTGCGTCAGGTGGCAGCCGAAGGCTTTAACCGCATTTTTGCCGACTGCAGCAGCGATATTCCCGGCGAGCTGAAGACGCTCGACGGCAAGGTGAACGCTGAGCTGAAAAAACAAAATGTGCTGGCTAACTGAGGACATAGGTTATGACGCTGCATGAGACGAAGTCCTCGCCGATAAAGCAGGCCGCTTCGCCTGACTCGGCCGGATGGCTGAGCGCAAAGCGTAAGCGGGCGCTGATCCCGTGGCTGTTTTTAGCGCCTGCGCTAATTATTTTCAGCTGGTTTAAGTTTATCCCCATGATTCAGGGTCTGGTGATGAGCTTTTACAAGGTCAACTTTAATCAGCCCAACGAGTGGGTAGGGCTGGATAACTTCACCCGCGCTTTTGCCGACGCCGAGCTGCACGCGGCGGTGGTGAACACGCTGCTGTACGTGGTGGTAACGATGTTCGCCGCGGCTATCCTGGCCTTCTTTCTCGCCATGCTGCTGGAAGGTCCGGCGCGCCATCTGCGTTTTATTCGCACCGCCATCTTTTTACCCGCGGTCACCAGCGCGGCGATCGTCGCCGAAATGTGGCGAATTTTATTCAACCCAACGCCCAACGGCGTGGTTAACCACATCCTGAGCTGGTTTGGCGTCGCCGACCAGGGCTTTCTTGCCAGCTCCGATCAGGCGCTGGGGGTCATCATGCTGCTGCATATCTGGAAGGCGGTGCCTTACAACATGGTGATTTTTATTGCCGGCCTGGCGGGGATCAGCCGCGATTTATACGATGCGGCGAACGTTGACGGCGCCAGCTGGTGGAACCGCCTGCGCTACGTCACGCTGCCCGGCATGATCCCGGCGCTCTCGGTGGTGCTGATGCTCTCCTTCATTCGTGGTTTTCGGGTGTTTGCCGAGGTGTATGCCACCACCGGCGGGGGGCCGTCTAACGCCACGGAAATGGTCATGACCCACATCTATAAATTGGGTTTTGAGCAGTTTGACTATGGCTACGCTTCGGCGGTGTCGTTTCTGCTGTTCACCTTCACGGTTTTGTTAACCATTTGTCATCTGACGCTGAAAAAACGTATCGCCCGTTACTAAGGAGCCGCGATGTTAAGTAAACGTTGGGATACAGCAGGACGCTGGTGCATCTACGCGCTGCTGCTGATTGTCTTTGTCGGTCCGTTCTGGGGCATCGTCGCCACGGCATTCAGCGGTGCGCCGGTGAAACCGGGCGAACTGCTGGCCTGGCCGAATCAGTTCTCATTTGAAAACTTCATCTTTGCGTGGATGGATATTGGCGTCTGGCAGTATCTGCTGAACTCCATTCTGGTGGTGTTCTTCGGCACCGTTCTGCAGGTGTCGGTCAGCGCGCTGGCGGCCTATGCGCTGGCGCGGAAGAAGTTTCGCGGCGTGGCGCTGGTGAGCCTGGTGATTTTGTCCACCATGATGCTGCCGGAAGAGGTCATTGCCATTCCGCTGTACATGATTATTAACTGGCGACTGCCGTTTATCGATGCCTCGCTCTACAACAGCTACCTCGGGATGATTTTACCGGTTGTCGGCTGGGCGTTCTCTATCTTTGTCCTGACTGAATTTATGTCGGCGATTCCGAAAGAGCTGGAGGAGGCGGCGCGGATTGATGGCGCTAACGAGTGGCAGATTTTCTTCCACGTGATCCTGCCGCTGGTGAAACCGGCGCTCGGCACGGTGGTGACCTTCGGCTTTATTATGATTTGGGACCAGTACCTGCTGCCGCTGATCGTGGTCAACCAGGACAGCCTGAATACCATTCCGGTGATCCTCGGCACGCTGCGTACCGATGAGAGCATCACGCCGAACATTTTTATCGCCATAACGCTGCTGGCGATGCTGCCCAGCATCATCGTCTACCTGGGTCTGCAAAAACATTTCAATCGCGGGATTATGTCCGGCGCGGTCAAAGGATAAGGAGTTATCAATGGGATCTGTTGTACTGAATAGCGTGCGTAAATCGTATGGTGACGCGCACGTGATTAAAGACGTGTCGTTGACTATCCCGGACGGTGAATTCTGCGTCCTTGTGGGGCCCAGCGGCTGTGGCAAGTCCACGCTGCTGCGCATGATTGCCGGGCTGGAGGAGATTTCCGGTGGCGAGGTGCATATCAACGAACGCAACGTCACCGAGGTAGAACCGAAGCTGCGCGATATCGCGATGGTGTTCCAGAGCTACGCGCTCTACCCGCAGATGACGGTGCGTGAAAATATGGGCTTTGCCCTAAAGATGGCTAAACTGCCGAAAGCGGAGATCAATCAGAAGGTCAATGAAGCGGCGGCGCTACTGGGGTTGGAGCCGCTGCTGGAACGCCTGCCCAAAGATCTCTCCGGCGGCCAGCGCCAGCGCGTGGCGATGGGGCGGGCGATCGTGCGTAAGCCGCAAGTGTTCTTATTCGATGAACCGCTCTCCAACCTTGACGCCAAGCTGCGAACCCAGGTGCGCGGCGAGATCCGCGAACTGCATCGTCGGCTGAAAACCACCTCGGTATACGTCACCCACGATCAGATTGAGGCCATGACCATGGGACAGATGATCGTCGTCCTGCGCGATGGGCGAATTGAACAGGCGGGTACCCCGCTGGAGCTGTACGACCGGCCGGCGAATCTGTTCGTGGCCGGATTTATCGGTTCGCCGGAAATTAACCAGCTTCCCGGCGAGGTTGTGCTGAACGGCAACGCGACCAGCCTGCGTCTGAAAGATGGCTCGCTGCTGGCGTTGCCCGCGGGGTTACGGGTGACCGACGGCCAGCAGGTGGTGTACGCCATTCGCCCCGAGCAGGTCAACGTGGTCCATGAAGCGCGCGACGATGCGCTGGCGGCGAAGGTGACGGCGGTGGAGAACACCGGCTCGGATATGCAGCTCTTCTGCGATACCGGCGGCGGGGCGTTTACATCGGTGTTCAAACAGCGTCTGGCAGTAAAAGAGGGGGATAAGATATGGCTACAGCCGAAACTCTCGGGCGTGCACCTCTTTGATGCGCAAAGCGGTCAACGCATAGCGTGCCGGGAGGAAGTATAAGGTGGCGATGAAGCTGTACACCCTTGATGAAACCTGCCTGGAAAACGCCCGGGCGGGCTTAAAACAGCCGTTCTCGCCGCTGCAGCTGGCGCTGAGCAAGCTGGTGTCGGAGGCCGACATTCTGCGCCGCGAAGCGCCGGAAAGCGTGGTGCACAAAAAACTGCGCCCGGCGAGCGGCGATGCGCACGATTACTACAGTCTGGGGACCTACTGGTGGCCAAACCCGCGGCGTCCCAACGGGCTGCCCTACATTCGCCGCGATGGGCATATCAACCCGCAGTGTGAAAATAACGATACCGACACCTCGCGCATTATCCGCATGTGCGAACGCTGTCTGACACTGGGACTGGCGTGGTACTTCACCGGCCAGCGCCAGTACGCGCAGGCGGCGGCCGTGCAGATCCGCTGCTGGTTCCTCGATGCCGACACGCGAATGAATCCGCATCTGAACTATGGCCAGGCGATCCCGGGGATTGTTTCCGGCCGCGGCACAGGGCTGATTGACACCCGCTTAATGTGGATGGTGGTGGATACCATCGGCTTGGTGAGTGCGGCGAACGTGCTGGATACCGACGATATTATCGGCCTGCACCAGTGGTTCCGCGATTTTAACCACTGGATGTACTACAGCGAAATTGGCCACTCAGAGTACGTCTGGCACAACAACCACGGCACCTGGTACGACGCCCAGCGGACGGTTAACGCGCTGTTCTATGGCGATAAAGGGCTGGCGGCGCGGATCATCGAGCAGGGGATCACCCAGCGGATGGCGGCGCAGATTGACCAGGATGGCAAGCAGACCATGGAGCTCGAACGTACCATCCCTTTCCACTACTCGCTGTTTAACCTGGAAGCGCATCTGCTGCTCAACCGCTATGCCGAGCACGTTGAGTTTGACCGCTGGAACGCCATCCGCGATGGGCGAGGCGTGAAGCAGGGGATTGATTACCTGGTGCCGTTTATTCGCGAACCGGATCTCTGGCCCTATAGCGACCTGCAGGGGATTGTGTGGGATAGCGCGCTGCGCGTGCTGCTGCAGTCTGTGCGGGGGTATGCAAAACAAGCCGGCAGCTATCGTGAAGCGCTGAAATGCGTGCCGCAGGAGACGCTGCAGCTGAAGGAACAGCTCATGTGGTGCCCGGGCTGATACAACAATGCTTCTTGCCTCCCGACGGCGTTGCGCCTGGCCGGCCTGGCTGATATGTAGTCCGGATAAGGCGTTTACGCCGCTATCCGGGGAATGCGCCGGGATTGAGGCTTTGTCTTCCCGGGCGGCGCTACGCTTGCCCGGGCTATGGGGCCACGGCTGTCTTACACTGCGGCGATGATTTTAATCTCGACTTTGTATTTCGGATTCATCAGCTTCGCCTGTACCGTACAGCGTACCGGGGCATGACCGGCGACGACCCATGCATCCCAGGCCTGGTTCATCGCTGCAAAATCTGCGCCGTCGGCAAGGAAAATCGTCGCATCCAGAATACGCGACTTGCTGCTGCCCTGTTTCTCCAGCACCGCGTCAATCTGCGCCAGGGTATCGGCGGTTTGCGCGCAGGCGTCGGCATCCAGGTTGGACGGCACGCCGGTGTAGTACAGCGTCTGGTTGTGAATCACCACATCAGACCAGCGGGCTTCGGCATCAATACGCGTAATGGTCATGTTTATTTCCTCTTTGTTCCGGTTCATTAAGCTGCGGCAAGACTGCCACAATGTTGCACCTGCGTCACTACCCGCACTGGCGAAAACCCCTCCACCCTGACATAATCACTGTCCAAATAACCAGGGGGTAATGTGATCGACGATTTTGCAGCAGACGGCCAGCTGGCCAGCGCGATTGCGGGATTTAAACCACGCGAGCCGCAGCGCCAGATGGCTTTCGCCGTCGCCAGCGCGATTGAAGAAACCCGTCCGCTGGTGGTTGAAGCGGGTACCGGGACCGGGAAAACCTACGCTTATCTGGCGCCTGCGCTGCGCGCCAACAAAAAAGTCATTATCTCCACCGGCTCGAAAGCGCTACAGGATCAGCTCTACAGTCGCGATTTGCCTACCGTCGCCAAAGCGCTGAAGTACACCGGTAAGCTGGCCCTGCTGAAAGGGCGGTCGAACTACCTGTGCCTTGAGCGTCTGGAGCAGCAGGCCCTTGCCGGGGGAGACCTGCCGGTACAAACCCTCAGCGACGTTATTCTGCTGCGTTCATGGTCTAATCAAACCGTCGATGGCGATATCAGCACCTGCGTTAGCGTCGCCGAAGATTCCCAGGCCTGGCCGCTGGTCACCAGCACCAACGACAACTGCCTCGGCAGCGACTGCCCGTTATATAAAGACTGTTTTGTGGTGAAGGCGCGGAAAAAGGCGATGGATGCCGACGTGGTCGTCGTCAACCATCATCTGTTCCTCGCCGATATGGTGGTCAAAGAGAGCGGCTTTGCCGAGCTGATCCCCGAAGCGGAAGTGATGATCTTCGACGAAGCGCATCAGCTACCGGACATCGCCAGCCAGTACTTTGGACAATCGCTCTCCAGCCGCCAGCTGCTGGACCTGGCGAAAGACATTACTATTGCTTATCGTACCGAGCTCAAAGACACCCAGCAGCTGCAGAAGTGCGCCGACCGGCTGGCCCAGAGCGCGCAGGATTTTCGCCTGCAGCTGGGGGAACCGGGCTATCGCGGCAACCTGCGAGAGCTGCTGGCTGACCACAACATTCAGCGCGCGCTGCTGCTGCTTGATGATGCGCTCGAACTCTGTTACGACGTGGCAAAGCTGTCGCTCGGCCGCTCGGCGCTGCTTGATGCCGCCTTTGAGCGGGCAACCCTTTATCGTGGCCGCCTGAAGCGGCTGAAAGAGACCAGCCAGCCGGGATTTAGCTACTGGTATGAGTGTACTTCCCGCACTTTCACCCTGGCGCTGACCCCGCTGACGGTGGCGGATAAATTTAAAGAGGTGATGGCGCAAAAATCGGGGAGCTGGATCTTTACCTCGGCCACGCTCTCGGTCAATGACGATTTACATCATTTCACCGATCGCCTGGGCATCGGCGAAGCGCAAACGCTGCTGCTGCCCAGCCCCTTTGATTACGCCCATCAGGCGCTGCTGTGCGTGCCGCGTAATTTGCCGTTACCCAACCAGCCCGGCGCGGCGCGGCATCTGGCGGCGATGCTCAAACCGCTGATTGAGGCTAACGACGGGCGCTGCTTTATGCTGTGCACTTCCCACGCCATGATGCGCGATCTGGCGGAGCAGTTCCGCGCCACCATGACCCTGCCGGTGTTGCTGCAGGGGGAAACCAGTAAAGGCCAGCTTTTACAGCAGTTCGTCAGCGCCGGGAATGCGCTGCTGGTGGCGACCAGCAGCTTCTGGGAAGGCGTGGACGTGCGCGGCGATGCCCTCTCGCTGGTGATTATCGACAAACTGCCGTTCACCTCGCCGGAAGATCCGCTACTCAAAGCGCGGATGGAAGATTGCCGTCTGCGCGGCGGCGATCCCTTTGATGAGGTGCAGCTGCCGGACGCGGTGATTACTCTTAAACAGGGCGTGGGGCGTCTGATCCGCGATGTTACCGATCGTGGGGTACTGGTTATCTGCGACAACCGTCTGGTGATGCGTCCCTACGGCGCGACCTTCCTCGCCAGCCTGCCGCCCGCGCCGCGCACGCGCGACATCCGCCGGGCGGTACGCTTTCTTGCGGTGCCGCCGGCGAGGTAATCCGGCGCAAAATGTGGTAAGCTGCGCGCCATTTTGTCAATCTGCTAGAGCGAGAGCGCGACAACCCATGCGAATTTTAGCTATCGATACCGCCACGGAGGCCTGCTCCGCGGCGCTGTGGAATGATGGCACCCTCAGTGCTCATTTTGAAATCTGCCCCCGTGAACATACCCAACGTATCCTGCCCCTGGTGCAGGAGGTCCTCAATGAGAGTGGCACGCAATTAACCGACCTTGACGCGCTGGCCTTTGGCCGCGGGCCGGGGAGCTTCACCGGCGTGCGTATCGGTATCGGTATCGCCCAGGGGCTGGCGCTGGGGGCCGAGCTGCCGATGATCGGTGTGTCCACCTTGGCAACCATGGCGCAGGGCGCGTGGCGCAAAACCGGCGCAACCCGCGTGCTGGCGGCTATCGACGCCAGAATGGGCGAGGTCTACTGGGCGGAATATCAGCGCGATGAGCAGGGCGTCTGGCACGGCGAAGAGAGCGAGGCGGTGCTGAAGCCGGAAGCGGTTCGCGAGCGGCTTCAGCGGCTGGAAGGCGAGTGGGCCACCGTTGGCACCGGCTGGCAGGCGTGGCCCGATCTGGCTAACGGCTGTGGTTTAACGCTCGTCGATGGCGACATTCAGCTGCCAGAAGCGCAGGATATGCTGCCGCTGGCCTGCTATCTGCTGACGGCGGGAAAAACCGTGGCCGTCGAACACGCTGAACCGGTTTATTTACGTAATGAAGTGGCGTGGAAGAAACTTCCTGGCCGCGAGTGAATCTCAGTAACTATATGTCTGAGAAGAAGGAAGGAGTCGCGTCATGGCGGGTCAAAAAAGGGTAGTGCGTTGGTTAGTCGCGGCGGCAGTCGTTGCTGCGCTGAGCGGGTGCGCTTCGGTGCCGGATGCCATAAAGGGCACCACCCCGACGCCGCAGCAGGATCTAGTCCGGGTAATGAACGCGCCGCAGCTGTATGTCGGTCAGGAAGCGCGTTTTGGCGGCAAGGTGGTTAGCGTACAGAACCAGCAGGGTAAAACCCGCCTGGAAATTGCCACCGTTCCGCTCGACGGCGCCGCGCGTCCGGCGCTGGGCGAACCGTCGCGCGGGCGTATTTTTGCCGACGTAAACGGCTTTATCGACCCGGTGGATTTTCGCGGGCAGCTGGTCACCGTGGTTGGCCCGATCGTCGGCGTCGTCGACGGCAAAGTGGGGAATACGCCGTATAAATTCATGTTGATGAATGCCATCGGCTACAAGCGCTGGAACGTTGTGCAGCAGGTGGTGATGCCCCCGCAGCCAATGATGGACCCGTGGATGTTCGGCCCGCGCCCGTGGGGCTACGGTTACGGCGGCTGGGGCTGGTATAACCCGGGCCCTGCCGAAGTTAGAAACGTCGTAACTGAATGATTTTGTAGCTATTGTAAGCAAAAAGAAACAGCGGCTGGTCCGCTGTTTCTTCGTTTTCAGTCAAATAAGAAAAATAAATAGTGACGCGCTTCGCAACCTGTACAACGCCTAATTAATAAACTGGTACGCTGAGTTAATATAATGTTAACAGAATGTTTGTTGATCAGGGGCTGTGATGACGACGAATAACTATTTCAGAGGTGATGCAGTGAAAAAGGTTTGGCTAAACCGTTATCCCGCGGACGTTCCTGCGGAGATAAACCCTGACCGCTATCAATCCCTGGTTGAACTGTTTGAACATGCCGTCCGCCGCTATGCCGACCAACCGGCATTTATCAATATGGGCGAGGTGATGACCTACCGTAAGCTGGAGGAGCGCAGCCGGGCGTTTGCCGCTTACCTTCAGGAAGGTTTGGGTCTGCAAAAAGGCGACCGCGTCGCCTTGATGATGCCGAATCTGCTGCAATATCCGGTAGCGCTGTTTGGTATCCTGCGCGCGGGGATGATCGTGGTGAACGTCAATCCGCTCTACACCCCGCGCGAGCTGGAGCACCAGCTCAACGACAGCGGCGCCGCCGCCATCGTGATTGTCTCCAACTTCGCGCATACCCTGGAAAAGGTGGTTGATAAAACCCAGGTTAAGCACGTGATTTTAACCCGTATGGGCGATCAGCTTTCCCCGGCGAAAGGCACCGTGGTTAACTTTGTGGTGAAGTACATCAAACGGCTGGTGCCAAAATACCATCTGCCGGACGCCATCTCGTTTCGCAGCGCGCTGCAGCACGGCTACCGTATGCAGTACATCAAGCCGGAAATCGTCCCTCAGGATCTCGCTTTTCTCCAGTACACCGGCGGAACAACCGGCGTGGCGAAGGGAGCGATGCTGACGCATCGCAATATGCTGGCGAACCTTGAGCAGGTCAACGGCACCTACGGGCCGCTGCTGCATCGCGGCAAAGAGTTGGTCGTTACCGCGCTCCCGCTGTACCACATTTTTGCGCTGACCATGAACTGCCTGCTGTTTATCGAGCTGGGCGGGCAGAATCTGCTGATCACCAACCCGCGCGATATTCCAGGCCTGGTCAAAGAGCTGGCGAAATATCCCTTCACCGCGATGACCGGGGTTAACACCCTGTTTAACGCGCTGCTCAATAACAAAGAGTTTCAGCAGCTCGACTTCTCCTCCCTGCATCTCTCCGCCGGCGGCGGCATGCCGGTGCAGCAGGTGGTAGCCGAACGCTGGGTTAAGCTGACCGGGCAGTATCTGCTGGAAGGCTATGGCCTGACCGAGTGCGCGCCGCTGGTGAGCGTCAACCCGCACGATATTGATTATCATAGCGGCAGCATCGGCCTGCCGGTGCCCTCCACCGAAGCGAAGCTGGTGGATGACGACGATAATGAAGTACCGCCGGGGGAGCCGGGGGAGCTGTGCGTGAAAGGGCCGCAGGTGATGCTGGGATACTGGCAGCGTCCTGATGCCACCGCGGAAATTATTAAGGACGGCTGGCTGCATACTGGCGACATCGCGGTGATGGATGAAGAGGGCTTCCTGCGCATCGTCGACCGCAAAAAAGATATGATTCTTGTCTCGGGCTTCAACGTCTATCCGAATGAAATCGAAGATGTGGTGATGCAGCACGCCGGGGTTCAGGAAGTGGCCGCGGTCGGCGTGCCGTCCGGCAGCAGCGGTGAAGCGGTGAAAATTTTCGTGGTCAAGAAAGACCCGACGCTGACGGAAGAGATGCTGATTACCTTTTGCCGTCGCCAGCTAACCGGCTACAAGGTTCCGAAGCACGTTGAGTTTCGCGATGAGCTGCCGAAATCCAACGTTGGGAAAATTTTACGTCGAGAACTGCGTGACGAAGCCCGCGCTAAAGTAGACAATAAAGCCTGAGCTAAGAGTGAATCGCCAGACGCCGGCTAAGCCGGCGTTTTTTATGGGCGCAAGTTAAGAGAGTATGATTTGAACTATCAGATGATCACCACCAACGATGGCCTGCGCGCCGTCTGTGACGCGGCAAGCGCGGTTTCCGCCATTGCGCTGGATACGGAGTTTGTCCGTACTCGCACCTACTACCCGCAGCTCGGTTTGCTCCAGCTGTTCGACGGCAACCAGGTTTCGCTGATCGACCCGCTGGTCATCACCGACTGGCAACCGATGCGCGAACTGCTGCTGAATAAAGACGTGACCAAATTTCTGCACGCCGGTAGCGAGGATCTGGAAGTATTCCTTAATGCCTTTCATCTGATGCCGCAGCCGCTGATCGATACGCAAATTCTGGCCGCCTTTTGCGGTCGCCCGATGTCCTGGGGCTTTGCGTCGATGGTGGAAGAGTTTACCGGCGTGGCGCTGGATAAAAGTGAATCCCGTACCGACTGGCTGGCGCGTCCGCTAACCGAACGCCAGTGCATTTATGCCGCCGCCGATGTCTGGTACCTGCTGCCGATTGCCGGAAAGCTGATGGCTGAAACCGACAGCGCAGGCTGGCTCTCCGCTGCGCTGGATGAGTGTCAGCTGATGCAGCAGCGCCGCCAGGAGGTGCAGGATCCTGCCGAGGCGTGGCGCGATATCGGTAACGCCTGGCAGCTGCGCACTCGCCAGCTGGGCTGCCTGCAGCTGCTGGCGGACTGGCGTTTGCGTAAAGCGCGCGAGCGCGACCTGGCCGTCAACTTTGTCATTCGCGAAGAACATTTGTGGAACGTGGCGCGCTATATGCCCACCAGCCTGGGTGAACTTGATAGCCTGGGACTGTCGGGCAGCGAAATTCGTTTCCACGGCAAGACGCTGATCGGCCTCGTCGAGAAAGCGCAGGCGCTGCCGGAAGAGGCGCTGCCTGAGCCGCTGCAGAATCTGATCGATATGCCGGGCTACCGCAAGCTGTTTAAAGATATTAAAGCGCTTGTGCAGACCGTGAGCGCCGAGAAAGGCGTCAGCGCCGAGCTGCTGGCCTCAAGAAGGCAGATTAACCAGCTGCTGAACTGGCACTGGGGATTAAAAAGCGGCAACGGGCAGCCTGAGCTGGTATCCGGCTGGCGAGGCGCATTGATGGCCGATCGCCTGAATGCGCTATTAAGCGAATACCCGCGCTAACGTTTGGTCTGCAAAGTAACAAAAACCGGCTTCGCATCGCGACGCCGGTTTTTTTTATACCTTCAGGCTCAGGATTTCGACTCTTCAGTTTCCGGCAGGGTCACGTTCAGCTCCAGAATCGAAATATCACCGTCTCTCTGCTCAAGCTGCACGCTGACCATTTCCGGGTCGATTTGCACATATTTGCAAATCACTTCAAGAATGTCTTTACGCAGCTGCGGAAGATAGTGCGGCTCCGCGTCGCCGCGACGGCGCTCCGCGACGATGATTTGCAGGCGCTCTTTCGCAATGTTGGCCGTGTTCTTTTTCCGCGAGAGAAAAAAGTCGAGTAATGCCATAATTTATCCTCCGAACAGGCGTTTGAGGAAACCTTTCTTCTCTTCTTCTACGAAGCGGAAAGGACGTTCTTCTCCGAGCAGACGTTCAACGGTATCGGCATAGGCTTTGCCCGCGTCCGAGGTATCATCCAGAATAACCGGTTCGCCCTGGTTAGACGCGCGCAGCACGGACTGATCTTCCGGAATCACGCCCACCAGATTGATGCGCAGAATTTCCAGCACGTCTTCCATGCTCAGCATGTCGCCTTTGTTGACGCGGCCTGGGTTATAGCGGGTCAGCAGCAGATGCTCTTTAATCGGATCTTCACCTTTTTCCGCACGGCGGGATTTAGAGGCCAGGATGCCGAGGATACGGTCGGAGTCGCGAACGGAGGAGACTTCCGGGTTAGTGGTGATGATGGCTTCATCAGCGAAGTATAACGCCATCAGCGCACCGGTTTCGATGCCTGCAGGGGAGTCACAGACGATAAAATCAAAATCCATCTTTTTCAGTTCTTCGAGAACTTTGTCTACGCCTTCGCGGGTCAGGGCGTCTTTGTCACGCGTCTGGGAGGCCGGGAGGATATAGAGGTTCTCCGTGCGCTTGTCTTTGATAAGCGCCTGGTTCAGCGTGGCATCGCCCTGGATGACGTTGACGAAGTCATAAACGACCCGGCGTTCACAGCCCATGATCAGGTCAAGGTTACGCAGGCCGATGTCGAAGTCGATAACGACCGTTTTCTTTCCCTTCTGGGCCAAACCAGTAGCGATGGCCGCGCTGGAGGTGGTCTTGCCAACGCCTCCTTTACCCGAAGTCACAACAATAATGCGTGCCATAGAAATTCCTTGTTAAAAAGGGATTAATTCAACGATTGAATCGTCAAAGCGCTGTCGTCTAAACGTAGACGCGCCGCTTTGCCATAAAATTCGGCCGGAATGTTATCACTCAGCCAGTATTCCCCGGCGATGGAAACCAGTTCCGCCGAGAGGTTGGTACAAAATATTTGGGCGTCTCTGTCGCCGCCAGCGCCGGCAAGCGCACGTCCCCGCATCATGCCATATACATGGATGTTACCATCGGCAATAAGTTCAGCCCCGGCACTCACATGGTTTGTAACAATTAGATCACAGTGTGGCGCATAAATACGCTGACCGGAACGTACCGGCTGATCAATCAAACGCGTTTTTGTGATCTGATTAACAACTGGCGGCGGCGCGACGGGTGCTGGCGGAGCCTGACGGGTGGTTTTTTCTTTCCCTTCGGTTAATAACGGGATCCCGGCGCGGTCAATTTCGGTTTTCAGCCGAGGAAGTTTACATCCGCTTACGCCCATAATACGCAGTCCGGTGGCCGCAATAGCTTCATGGAGAGGGCGCCAGTCGACGTCATCTTCAATGCTGCTGATATTCACCACCACGGGGGCATGACGTAAAAAGGCGGGAGCCTGGGCGATTTTGTCTTCTAACGCCTGACGAATAACCTCGGGATTTGCATCGTGCAAATGAACCACAGATAAGGTGAAGCTACTGCCCTTAAGTTCGATTGGCGTATTTGACATCCTGGCCTTACTCAATTTGCTGTTTATCACTCGCTGAAGTGCGGTGATATTCCGAAGACTAAAAGGCATGTTATAGTCACTCATATATAGAGGCAAGTGACCGCAGGTCTAATTCCGAGTAAAACTATGTTTTGTGTGATCTATCGAAGTACTAAACGTGAGCAAACCTATTTATATGTCGAAAAAAAGGACGATTTCTCCCGCGTTCCTGATGAATTAATGTATAGCTTCGGTACGCCTAAACTGGCAATGATTCTGCCGCTTGATGGACGAAAAAAACTCATTCACGCCGATTTGGATAAAGTGAAGCAGGCGCTGGCCGATCAGGGCTATTACCTTCAACTCCCTCCGCCGTCTGAAAATTTACTCAAGAAACACCTGGCGGAACAGGGGAATAAATCTGATTAACCCACAGAGGTAAAAAATGTACCAACATCATAACTGGCAGGGTGCGCTACTGGATTATCCGGTAAGCAAAGTGGTTTGCGTGGGCAGCAACTATGCAAAACACATTAAGGAGATGGGCAGTGCGACGCCGGAAGAGCCGGTGCTGTTTATTAAACCTGAGACGGCGCTATGCGATATCCGCCAGCCGTTGGTGCTGCCTGAGGGCCTGGGTTCGGTGCACCATGAAGTTGAGCTGGCGGTGCTGATTGGCGGCACGCTGCGTCAGGCGACCGAAGATCACGTGCTTAAAGCCATCGCCGGCTATGGCGTGGCGCTGGACCTCACTCTGCGCGATCTGCAGGGTAAACTGAAAAAGGCCGGTCAGCCGTGGGAAAAGGCGAAAGGATTTGATAACGCCTGTCCGATTTCCGGGTTTATTCCCGCCGCCGAATTTCACGGCGACGCGCAGAATACGCCGCTGAGCCTGAAGGTGAACGGCGAAGTGCGCCAGCAGGGCACCACGGCCGACATGATCCATAAAATTGTGCCGCTGATCGCCTATATGTCGCGCTTCTTCACCCTGAAAGCCGGTGACGTGGTGCTGACCGGTACCCCGGAAGGCGTGGGGCCGCTCGCCAGCGGCGACGAGCTGGAAGTGGGGTTTAACGGCTTATCGCTGACCACCCGCGTGCTGTAACGACCTCTTGCCGCCGTCTCCGGGCGGCAAAACTTGCAACGGCGTGCCAGACTGGTTATAAGGTGCACCCTGAATTGCAATGACGGACATCCCAATGAGCGAACAACCTTTCTGGCAACAAAAAACACTGGATGAAATGAGCGATGCGGAGTGGGAATCACTTTGCGACGGCTGCGGACAGTGCTGCCTGCATAAGCTGATGGATGAGGATACCGACGAAATCTATTTTACCAACGTCGCCTGCCGTCAGCTCAATATCAAAACCTGCCAGTGCCGTAACTATGAGCGCCGCTTCGAATATGAGCCGGACTGCATTAAGCTAACCCGCGACAATCTGCCTACGTTTGAATGGCTGCCGCCGACCTGCGCCTATCGTCTGCTGGCGGAAGGCCAGCCGCTGCCGCACTGGCATCCGCTGTTAACCGGTTCGAAGGCGGCGATGCATGGCGAACGCATCTCGGTTCGCCATATTGCGGTGAAAGAAGCCACCGTGGTTGACTGGCAGGATCATATCCTGAATAAACCAGACTGGGCGATTTGATATATTGATATATAAACACTTTTTCACTACATAGAAATGGCATGGGGCATGGTTGGGGCATCACTGGCGAAATTTGCGTTCAGAATACTCAACTGATCGACATTGTTATCGCTCATCCATTTACCGTAAACGTTGTATACCATCTGGGCTGAAGTGTGTCCCATCTGTGCAGCGATGAAGTTTGGGTTTGCTCCAGCGCTTAGAGCCCAGCAGGCATAAGTATGCCTTGACTCATAAGCTCTCCGATGTCTTATGCCTGCGCGCTTCAGAATATCGTTCCATGTGGCGCCAAATGAGCCGGGCGCGTACCAGTCTCCGCCTTTGCCGTTTCTGGCCGTCAGCCGCGGCACAAAAACAAACGTACAGGCATCAACACGAACGCGGCCAAACTCGCGAAGATTGACGTCTATCTCATGTTGCTTTCCCATGCGGGTATATGCCAGTTGGCTTTTCAGTGCCTGGATTGCGGGTTCTGTTAGATTAACCACCCGATTTCCGCACTCAGTTTTTGGCGGAGTAAAGTGGCCCTGCATAGCAATGTTCCGGCTAATGGTTATGGTGCCTTCTTTCAGGTCGATATCTTCCCAGGCCAGGGCGGCGATTTCTCCATGTCGCATCCCGGTGTTGATGGCCAGCACCCACAGATTTCGAATCTGCTCAGACGGGCTCGCGTTGAGCAATCGCCTGTACTCGCTTTTTGTGAGCGGGTCTGGCTCAGCCTTGCTTTTTCGCAGTGGGTCTACACCGGTGAATGGTGATTTCTCTATATAGCCATTCAGTTCAGCGAATTTGAACATCTGGCCAAGGCAATTTAGGTAGACGTTAACTGTACGTACAGTACGACCTTTTTTCGCTGCTCTGTTTTTCTGGTGTTTTCCGCAAATCTGATATCCGGTAAGCAATTCCTTGCGCACTAGCAGAACATCTTCATTGGAAACTCCGGAAATTGTCTTTTCTGGCCCGAGAATTTCCGTGCAGATTTTGATGTATGAAACATACCGCAAATGTGAATTCCCGGTTATCTCCATTCGTTTCAGTTCCAGCCATCTAGCTGACAGATCTTTCAGTTTGATGCCCGACTGTATGAATCCAAACCTGCGCAGGTTAGGGGATTGTGGGAACTGCATAGGGTAGTTGAATGTGCCTGTTTTAATCGCATAACAGATCGACGTGCGCAGTTCTCCCGCTACTCTTCTGTTTTTTGGCGTATCTGGCACGCCAAGACTTTCCCTTACCCTTACACCCTGATAGATAAACCACAGGCGGAGGGTTCCGCCGTGGTTTTCCACTCCTGTTGGGTATTTGCTCATAACGATTCCTCGTTTGTTGATAGGAGTGGGTATTTAAACAGATTGCTTACGGGGTTTCGCCGGCTTCTGGCGATCGATCCACAGATCTATTTCATCCAGGTTATAGAAGCATGGGCTGTTATCCCAGGGCTCACAATCGTATGAAACGTGCTTATATTCTTTCCCCTCAAGAAATGTATTTTCTCTGGCCTTCTTCAGTGTCCCTTTTTTGATTCCCTTAAGGGCGATCAACTGATCCTCAGCCACCCACTTTCCTGGGGAGACCATTACAACAATTTCACCCATAACCGCCTCCGTATTACCTGTGGCCTGCTGGTTTTTCAGAATCATCATCCCCTCCGATGCTTACCGCGCAATTCCTCTTCCTCCTGACAATCAGCGCAGCGCTGACAGCCCGCCACCGCTTCCCGCCGTTTTGGTTTGATCTCTTCCCCGCAATCGCAGCAGTGAGTAGCCGAAACAGCCGCATGGTTGATCCGCATGTTCTGGATGGTCATTTCAAGCCGGCGCTGTGCCAGCTCGTTGGCCTGATCGATGATTTCTGCGCTCATGCCGCACCGCCTTCTTGCTCTGATGGCTGACTGAAAACCGCGCGCGATGGCGACCAGTCGCAATATTTATCGATTTCGGTATGGCCAAAAATAGCTTTGCAGCGACGAATATGCGCACAATCCCCGCAGGTCTTGCCCGCTGGCAACTGCATTTTGTCGGGGTCTTCTGGGTTGTAATTCAGCGCTTTCATTCTGCACCTACCTTGTCTTTGAGGTCAGCGCGCAGATGGATTTCCTTGCCGTTTGCTGCAGGGAAAATAAGCACGTCATCGCGGGCAATCATCAGATGGGCTACAGCAAACAGAACATCATCCGTAACATCGAACTTTTCCCCAGTGAATTCGCGCACGCCTGGGGCTAATTTGCTCGGCTTAGAGCGCCCAGCAAATATACGGTTAGTTAAGCCTGACAGGCCGACAGTAATAGGGTTGCTCATTATTCCACTCCATAGCGGCCGCTAAGCCGACCAATAACACTGACAAATTTGACTAAGCTGACACCCATCGGCCGGACCTTCTCGTAGTGCTTGCGAAGGATGGGGGGGCATACAGCGTTCCACTTCGGTTTAGGCTTTACGTTCATCGCTTTGGTTAGCTCTTCTGCGCAGCGACGAGCCTGGGCGCGGAGGATGTTTTCTTTTTCTTCTGGCGTCATGCGACCCCCATATAAGCGCGAATGAAAGCCGCTGCGGCCTGCGCGTTTATGGCGTTGCCGTAACCTTTCAGGCGGCCGACGCGGTTGCTGCTTGCCACTCTTGCCACCCCGGGCTCGACTCGTCCCATGCGTGCGGAAGCCCCATCAACCAGCGGGAATGTGCCGGGCTCAACTGGACGCCATTTTCCATCTCGACAAAAGAGCCAGTCCGCATCTCGCCAAAAACCGTTAACCTCAAGGGGCCGCAGGTGTAAGCCTGGCGCGGCAGCTGGTCCAGTCGATCTTTCCCGTCCCGCTGCGCCGTCATTCCCGCCGAATCCTTCCAGTCGCGTGACGTTGGAGTTACCCAACCCGTCAGTAGAACGGTTCCCGGTAATTTCAGGCAGACTTTGGGAGTACCGTCCGGGTTCTTTCCGCTGTAGCAATGGGTCGACCCCGTCGCGTCGTTCGCGAGCGGAGTTTGCCAGCCAGATAATTTCACCGCTCCGGACAGGTTCTGCAGTCCGCGCTTCGTTTCTGGCTGTGGATTCGTATTGCAGGTTGGCGTCGGCCACCCAGTAGGCCCGCTCTCGCTCGTTCGGCGACCCGACACCCGCAGCCGGGAACGGCATAAGCCCGAAGGCGTAGCCCATTCTTTCCACGTCATTTTGTACAAGGTCGAACCATGGATCCGCACGACCTCCTGCAACTTGCTCGCCAGCGACGCGCTGAGGTCGGCACTGCTTGATAAGCCAGCCAAAGGCAGGCCACAAATGCCTGTCGTCACCAAACCCAGCGCCTTTGCCAGTCGAGGAGAAAGGCTGGCATGGGCAACTTCCTGTCCAAATCGGTCTGTTATCCGGCCATCCGGCCAGACGCAGAGCATATGACCATCCACCAATCCCGGCGAAAAAGTGGCACTGGGTAAATCCTCTGAGGTCGTCAGGTGTGACATCTTCAATACTCCGTTCGTCAACTTCGCCCGGGGCTATGTGCCCGGCGGCTATGAGGTTGCGCAGCCACTGAGCCGCGAATGGGTCGATCTCGTTGTAGTAGGCTGCCGCGCTCATGCTGCCTCCGTCTTCACAACGTCGATGGCGCAGCCGGGTATCAGCTCAACGGAAGCGGTGGCGCACTGGTTGCCCCAGTGGCTCCATCCTGGCGCTGTGCTGCGGCTGAACAGCTCAATCCGCGGCACGTCGCCGTAAAGCAGCTCAAGACGGTGGCGAACTTCCCACGGTTTCTCGCTGTGCGCGCCGAGTGGGCTGTAGACCACCTGTTTAATGCCGGCGTGCTTGCGCTCCAGCCCGGCGCCGCGGGTGGCGATCAGTACGTCTTCGGTATTGGCGCGGGTATGATTGCCGCCGTTCATGCGCGTCTCAGCATTCAGCAGAGCGAGGAAGTCGTAAAAGTCGGCGACCTCTCCTTCTTCCAGAGCCTTGGTAATGCGCAGCTCAGCCAGCTGGTTCAACTTCACCCAGGTGAAGCCCTTCATAGTGCGCACCGTAAAGCCCCAGGCCTCGGCCAGCTCGATCGCCTCCTGGTTGTGGGTGCCGGTGTACCACATCGTCAGCACCGCATTTTCGGCAGCCAGTTCCCACACTGGTAGGCGCTTCAGGTCGATGAGTTGCATTGTCGAATAGTGGTCCACTGCGGCTCCGTTGCTGATTGTGTTCCCATAAGCCCAGGGCGGATCGGCATAAATCAGTGAATATTTTCCGCTCATGCCACCACCTTCTTACTGTTCATCAGCTCAGCCAGGCGCTGAGCCTTTAATGGGTTTTTGATAACGTCGCCGCTTGGGGCGATCCATCCCCGGCGATTGATGGAATAGGGCAGAGTGGCACTGCCAACGGTGATACCGTCGTGGTGATGTTTCATTTCCACTGCTCCACGAATGTTTCGGCCTATTTGATAATCAGTGACGGCTTGCCGAGTTTTATTTGCGCCCCCGGTACATCCACACCAGCTTCGATTTGATGTTTGATAGCCAGTTTGTCTGGTTTGATATTCGTCTCGTATTCGACGAATTCGGGCGGCAATGCGTTGGCATCAGTAATCTCGACAGACTTAGAGGGGGCGCGAATAGTGACCTGATGGATACCTGCTTTCAGTGACTTTTTACCGGCAGTTTCGAGTGACAAGGCAACATAATCCTTCATGCTTGCCACACGGTTTTCAGCCGCTTTTGCGCGCTCAGTAAGGCGCTTACTCTCTTCTTTCAGGGCTTCGGCATAGGCAGATTCGTTTTTGCAGATCGCAAGAATCTGCTCAACCTTTGCTTCCAGCTCCCACTCAATCCCATCAAGGGTGTCGGCTATCTGTTCAGGCTCCATTCCTGAGTCGGTCAGCTTGGCGAAATCGTTAGCGATCTGATAAAGAGCTGTCATTGGATAACCTCTTCAAATTTGGCTTTACACTTTGCATAAACAGCCTGAACCTCTTGCTGCAGCCGCATTCCTGCTGTCATTTTGTAGGCCGCCTGGAAATGGGTTTTGAGGGCATTCATGTTTTCTGCCTGCTTCATGTCTTCGCAAAGCGAACGGACTGTATTGTTCAGCTCTAGCTCAGCGTTTTCTTTCGACTGGATAACTTCACTTTCAGGTGTGTAAGGCATGGTAGGCTCGGTAAAGATGCCTTCGCTCTCGTTGAGCATGTCCACAGCGTTATCGAGACGGTCAGCGCGCGGCCAGTACTTATAGGCGCGCTTCACGATCGTCTTTCTTGCCATCTCAGACCAGAAGTTGACCCAGGGACCTTTCGGGGATGTGCCGGCTTTGCTCACCTTTCTGATTTCTTCAATCTCGGCGAGACTCATCTCTTCAGTCAGATAATCGCCGTCTGACGTTTTAACCGTGCAGTAGCCGCCGATAACGGCGCCGCGGTCTTCAGGAGTGGCGAATGGGTTGTATTTATGGGCCGGCGCTTTATCGAGGCCAATAGTTTCGTAAGCATCACATGCATGAACCAGTTTGCACTGACCCCACTTAATGACCCCGGCTGATTGGGCTATATGCAAAAGGCCCATATAGCTGATATCAAGGCATACCATTCCGTCACGCGGTACGAGGTAGGCCAACTTGCTTGCAGGGTTTAAGCTGATGCCTACCGCAGCAACGTTGATGATTGCGTTCTGAGCGCTAACCGGGTTGCTGACTGCCGTTTGGGCCAGCTTGTCATTGCGCTGGAATAACTGAATCGCAAACTGGCATTCTTTTGCCCACGTCAGGCTCTGGTCTGTAAGGGCATTGGTAAACAGCGACTCTTGCTGTTTAACGAACTGAATAAGATCAAAGCTCATAGACCCTCCTCAATGTTGAGCTGATGCCGGGAGATAACTTCAACCATGTAGCGAACGTGAGCCGCCATGTTCTCCTGAAAATCCACGTCATCGTCGAATGCGCGGCTTATCGCCTGTTTGCTGGCGCCGCGGCGTTGAAGTTCGTCGATGCACAGCGATTCCAGCAGACGGAGAGGTAGGCCTTTCTCCATGTCATCAGCGAGCTCTGATTCTCTCTCTTCGCGTGCCAGCTGCTGGTAATGCTGGTTCCAGGATTGCTCTTCAATCCGGTCCTGAACGTGATAAGCCGCCATAGCTCTCTCCTGAAATTTGGTTGTAAGAATCCCCGGCGCGATAAAAGCCGCCTGATAGCTCAGTTAAATTCGTGCGCTGATATGCGCGGGTTAATGCGTCCCGGCTGGTACCAGGTTCGGCTCAATGTTCCGTGATGCATATGGCCGGCGGATGTGACGCAGATTGCCCTGCGGCTCATGCCAGTAGCTGCCATCGAGATAATCGAAGCTGACAAGCCAGGCGGCGCCGGTGCGGCGATTGCGCATCATTACGGCGCGTCCGCTGTTAGGAATTGAGTTAGCCATTGAACACCCCCGTAACGTGCAGAATTTTGATAATCGCCGCCGCCCAGATAACGCCGCAGACCAGCAGGCAGTAAATCAGTGAACGAATGCCTTGTTTGCTCATACGACACCCCAGCAAAATTCAAAGCTTACCCATGCAACCGCAATCACAAGCAGAGCAACCTTCAAGCAGAACCGGTGCCATGCAGGTACTTCGTGTTCTCGGATCATTTGCCACTCCTTAACCGGTGAAGAGCCGGATTAGCCTTCTACCAATTCAGTTGGAAGACCAATTAACCGGTTGAGGTCCTCAATCTTCAGTGCAGGAAGAGCCACTTTGGCGCTGTCAACGTTTTCAGGTATAAGCTCTTTGCTTTCAGGCCATACTTCTACAAGGCGACTCAGGGTAGTGACGGATTTCAGAGCAGCCCAAACAGTCGCCTCAATTTCTTTTTTTCTGGAATTGAGCTTTTGCTTTTCGTCGATAATTGAATCAAACCGCTTGGTAATTTCATGCTCGGCACCAAAGAGACACAGATCACGGTTTGGAGTAACCAGGAAAATTTCTTTTCCTTCGCTGGTTCTTCCGTATGAGCACCAGCCAAGACGACGACCGGAAATTGCAATGTTTATCGAGCTTTGCGGATTACCAGAGATGTGAAGCGAAGCGCCAGCACTGCGAAGCTCTTCCTCTAATTTCTCAAGCTTTTCATACTGCTTATCAACCTTTTCGGCCTGCTCTTTGCCACCAAAAGCAGCGATTCGGGCATCTCTTGCAATTTCCTGGCGTTTAAGGTCAAGGGCTTCAATAGCAGCGATAACCCCTGATTTTGCCAGTGCGTTTTTGGCGATCTGTTCGCGTAAAGCATTTGTTAATCTTACTGATGGCATCTCTTCACCTTTGCCTTATCGCGGCTAACGGAACGTTTGACTTACTTCCGGCGTTGCCGGTGTTGTTTGGATGAGTTGATAATACGCCGGGTATTATTATTTATCAATACCGCCGGTATTATATTGTTTGGTAAAAATACCAACGGTATGATTTTAAAGTTAATTTATTTTTCTAATGCGTGATGCAGAGTACAAAAATTCGTCATAGATGTGGTTGTTGACTTAATGGAGTGGGGGAAGGGCTGTGCAACTTTCATCGTTTGCTAGGTGGTGGTAGGGGAAGGGCAATAAAAAACCCGGCGCGGTGGCCGGGTCAGGTTCATAGTGAAGTCACGTTAGTGAAGCTCTGATGAAGCATCATGGCTCATATCTATCAATACTTGTATTGGGGCTGGATCTATATCAGCTAAAGATTTGACTGCCATTCCCATTTCTTTGCAGCGATTAAATACACCTTTGTCATGAGTCCAAATTTCATCGACGTTAAGAGCTTTAGCAATGGAAATAATTTGCCTGTCAAATTTTACCTTGTTTGCCGTATCAGATTTCATCATTAGTTTTAACTCTTTTATCGATGGCATCTGTGCACATTCAATCGCTGCTATTTCATCGAAGCTAGCAATCTCAAAGCAGGATTGTCTCTGAATCATATTAAGATGGGTTTGGTGATCTTTTTTATCAATTCCTACAAGATATTCAGCTAAAACAGGGGTAGGGATTATGATGGTCCCACCACTGCTTTCTACCATATCGATCAACGCTTCGACCCTTCTCATGGGATCGAGTATCTCCACCCCATTCTCGGGATTGGATAACTTGCATCCATCTTTCATTCCAGTGATGGCCTGCACTAGGATGTTAGTGTCGAATATTATTCGCAATTTAGCGCCCTTAAAGCTTTTAAGATGGCTTGAGTGTCATCTTCTTCTTTCCATTGATTGCCAGAAGCATTCTGTAATGCTTTAAAAGCAGTTTTCAAATTGGATTTTTCTAAAACTTCGTAGGATTCAATTATTAATTTTTTAAGCTTCCATTTGCCATCTTTCTTTATCCACTCGCTATCGCCTGAAACCCGCAGTTGCTTAAAAAGTAACGCGCCAAGCTTTGCTGCCATAGCTGGAGTGGCCTCGCAGTGGTAAGTTTCGCCATTAGCTCCCTCTAGCTTAACCGGAGCAGAGTCATCCTTCCCACCAACGTTATAAAGTTTACCTTGTACCCTGCCTTTTTTTCTTAAGATGGTAGGCGCATCTTCCTTGGTTGATGGAAACTCAAGAATAGTAACTTTATCTTGGTTGATTAGTTTTGCTTCAAACCCGTCCTGCGCCAACAAAGACACTAATTTTAAATAAGAATTTCCTGATGTGGCCGCCTGTGACATTGATCGCAGTATAACTGCATTGTATGACGCTGTGCTGTCAACCCAAGTGTTCAGACATGCTGACCCTTCGCTCACATCCTTGAAGTGAACGGCATCCACTGAACCATAAAGGTCAGATAGAGCTGACAGATACTTTCCAAGGCGAGACAACGTGAGCTCGTCTGGGCTAGTTCCACCAAGTTTTAAGGTCAGGCGATTATCTTTGCCCATGAATTTATCGAAACCTCAACATCAATTAAAAATTCCTAATTGCACACTTTCATTGTTGTGCACAGCTGATGAGCCGTCAACGAATTTGAGCCTGAAAATGCCCATTTATGCGGCCTATCATCACCAAAACACCACATCAGAACCACTGCATAGTTGTGCTTCCAGTACGCCTGCAGGCTCCTAAACCAGCCTCAGTTTCGTTTCTACAGCCACGCCAATGATTCTGCAGTTTCCGTTAATGGGCACCAATGGCCACTGTGGGTTTAAGCCCTTCAGGTACTTCTGCCCACCATCGATGATCAGCTTTTTAAACGTTGCCTCGTTTGAGTCTGACAGCTTAGCAATCACCAGGCTGCCGTTAATGGGTTCTCTGCCCGTATCAAAGAGAACAAACGTTCCTTCTGGGATGCTAAGGCCTGCCGGCGCCGTCATTGAATCACCATCAACCAAAAGCCAAAATGCATCACCTTGGGTGTGAGCATCCGACTCGAGCCATAAATCAATATCTTTTAGCGCATACGGTTCGCAAGCTTCTGACCAAGATCCAGCCTGAATCTTGCTTAGCACCGGGTATTTAACGCCAGGTGAGTACTGACCTGCATACCTTGCATTCGCTGTTGAGGCGGCGCTCATTGCAGCGATTTCTTTAGCAAGGCTTGGGCTGAACTCAGTAACATCCACCTGAAGAACTTTAGCAAAAACGGCGGCCACGGCAGCATTGAGTGCGTTCCTGCCGTTCAGGTAATGACCAACCCCTCCCTGAGATATGTCCAGCATGTCAGCTATTGATTGCTGTGTTATCCCAAGTTCTTTTTTCTTGGCTTCATAGATGGCCTTCAGCCTTTCTGCGTCAGCGATCTGAACCGGTGTGAGTGTCTTTTTCTTTTCCATTTTCAAATATTAATACCAATGCTCTTATTTTAAAAATACTTGCGGTATTGCTATATTTAATACTTGTGGTATTGTTTGTTCATGCATTGATAGGAGCTAACACATGAAAATTTCTTTAGCTGATTACGTTGGCGAGGTTGGACAGGCAAAAGCTGCTGATGCCATTGGCGTTCACCAGACCGCAATTAGTAAAGCCATTCGGGTGGGGCGGAAGATCTTCGTTAACACATTGCCTGACGGAAAAATTAAGGCTGAAGAGATTAAGCCTTTCCCCCATAGCAAAAACCCCGATTGAACAGTGCCGAATTGAACATCCAGGGTGAGACCTGTCTGATCAACCGGCCATCCCAAACAACACCAGAGGAAGTATTACAAATGGAGAATTCAACCACACGCAACAAAACACAGGCCAGGAACATTGAGTCATGGATTCTGAATCAGATAGCACTTCGCGGTGCAACAAACATTGCGAAGTTGCTTGGGGTTCATAAATCGACGGTTACCACCTGGAAAGAGAATTTGATCCCTCGAATGTCAATGCTGCTAGCAGCTCTTGAGTGGGGGATTGCGGATGATGATATGGCTCGCCTGGCGAAAGAGGTGGCGACCATTCTCAGAAATGAAGCGGCCCCAAAGTGCTCGCAACACTTTGAGGCCTGATGCGAATTAACTGGATCAATTCACAGGAGTAATTATGACCACGCTTTCTCAGTTGTACAAGCAAAAGGATAAGAACGGCACCGGAGCGAAGGTTAATAAAGCCTACGTCGTTCCCGTTTCTGAGTTGTACGTTGAACCGGGATTTAACGTCCGTGAAATCGACCAGGAGCATGTAGGTGAATTTCGCGATGCTTTCATTGCCGGTGAATACATCCTGCCGTTAACCGTTCAGGTTACAGAGCAGGGCATCAAAATCATTGATGGGCACCATCGCTATTATGGCGCACTGGCTGCTACTGAAGCTGGTTATCCCATTGAGCGAGTTGAGTGTAAGGACTTCGTCGGTTCTGATGCCGATCGCATCGCCTTCATGGTCACTTCATCTCAGGGTAAACCTCTGACGTCAATCGAGAGAGGGAAAGCTTACCAGCGCCTGGTTAATCAGGGCTGGGAGCACGCTGAAATCGCAAAGAAAGTTAAGCGTTCTGTTTCGGATGTGGTGATGCATATCGACCTGGTGAGTTGTGATGATCCGCTTCTGGATATGGTTCGCTCCGGTGAGGTGGCTGCGACTACTGCCGTGGCTTTATCTCGCGAGCATGGACCACAGGCCGTATCTGTGGCCTCGCGCCAGATGGATAAGGCAAAAGCATCAGGAAAGGCCAAGTTAACCCGCAGTGCAGCTCTGCCACAGTTCAGCGCCACCAAAGCGCGCCAGTTTATCCAGATTGTTGCTGATCAGGCTGATGTCGCTCTGCCGGATGAGGCCTGCGCCATTCTGGATGCCTACCGCGAGTTCCTGAAAGAGGCTGGCTGGGAGAGTGAGTCATGAATACCGCAGAAATACTCAAGTTCCCGGGGGGCTCTCCGGGTCAATTCAGGAGCAACAGGATGGAAAACCAGAAGTCTGGCTACATCCCGTTGTACCGGAGCGTCCTCAAGCAGCCATGGGCAAAAGATGTGTACCTCAGAACGCTGTGGGAAAACCTGCTGCTCAATGCTGCTCGCCAGCCATTCAGGGCTACTTTCAAGGGTCATGAATGGTCATTGCTGCCCGGTCAACTGGTGGTCACTGCGGCTGATTTAGGACTGCAGCTTTGCGACCGAAAAGGGAACCCAACAAGTCGCGATTCTGTAGAGAGAATGCTGGCTGTTTTTGTGCGAGAAGGGATGATTTCTATTGAGGGTGAAAAACAAAAAGGAAGAGTGATCACCATCACGAATTTCTCTGAATATGGTCAAAAAATAGACGATTTACCCGCACAAACAACCGCACATGTAGCCGCACATACATCCGCACATGGTGAGGTCAATAATGGCGCGGGTTTGATGGCAATACCCGCACATGTAGCCGCACACGGACCCGCACAAACAACCGCACAACATGAACAAGAAGGTAATAACAAGAATAAAAACCTTAAAAGATCTTCGTCCGAGAATTCTGGCGAATCCTCTGACTATCGACTGAAGAAATTTTTATCTGCTCATCCTGACGCTGCGGTTTACACCCCAAGCGGTGGAAAGTGGGGAACTGCAGAAGACCTTCGAGTTGCTGAGTGGATTTCCTCTCGGGTCGGGATGATCAATCCAACCTGCAAAACTCCTGACATGACATCCTGGGCTAACTCTGTCCGTCTGATGCGCCAGATCGACAGTCGTACACACCAGGATATCTGCGCCATGTACGACTGGGCCAGCAAAGACTCTTTCTGGCATCGCAATATCCTGAGCCCTGATTCGCTGCGTAAGCAGTGGGACAAGCTGACGATGCAGCGCAATGCACCTGGCGTCCAGGTGGCCGGAAAACCAAAAGTCGACCTGAACAACACTGACTGGATTTATGGGGTGCTCGAATGAAATCAATTGCCGAAAGCATGCACAACCTAGACCGGGAAAACTTCCAGCGACTGGCGGCTGGCCTTCCTGAAATGCAGGACGAGCAGGGAATTAAACGGCAGGCGGACAAAACTGCGGAAATTTTCAACGAACTTTTCCGCCAGTTGCTCGCTGTGTTTCCGGTGCTCGCCAGTAAAACCCCCGAAGACCTGAACGAGATGCGTCGTCAGTGGCTGCTGGCGTTCAAGGAAAACGGGATTGTCACGATGGAACAGATCAACGCCGGTATGCGCGTGGCCCGTAAGCAGGACAAGCCATTCATGCCATCACCTGGCCAGTTTGTGACGTGGTGCAAATCTGAATCAGCCATTTCAGCCGGGCTACCAGATGCAACTGAGTTGGTTGACATGGTCTACCAGTACTGCCGAACCCGCGGTCAATACCCTGACGCTGAGTCGTATCCATGGCCAGAGCACAACATCACTCCCGCAACGCTGAAACACAAAGCCTGTTACTGGATGGTCACCGGGCTCTACACGAACATGCGCGCAAACAGCCTCTGCGACACTGAGCTGCGTCGTAAGGCTCAAGATGAGCTGATGCGTATGGTGCGTCGTTTAAACGCAGGAGAGGCGATTCCAGAGCCGGTTAAGCAGATTCCAAAACTTGGTGGCCGGCCATTAAGTCAGGAGCAGGGGTTGAACAAAATCGCAGAAATACGGGCGAAGTTTGGACTTGGGAGAGGACGGTCATGACTGGCAAACACGCAATTCAAAAATTACTTGGATACGGACGAGACCTTCAGCTCGCAAGATGTTGCCGCTGTTTCCGGAATTATATACACCTGCATTAACCGGGCTCCCAATATCATGGCAAAGCAGGGCGTTTTGGTAGCAGTATGAAAGTTCTGGCGAACGGTTAACTACTGGATGGCGACGGAGGAAGAATTATCAGGCCAGAAGAGCACTTATCAGATTTTCAACGAGCATTATCAGGGATTGAATAATGCTTGTTAAAGGATTGGGATTTATAATGCGTGCTTATTATTTCACCATGCAGAAATTTATGAAAATTTTAATTAAATTCATCTGGCTTAAACCCTTCAATCAAGACATGCAAAGGGCTGGATGATGGCCTGTGAAGATGGCTTTCAGGTGAGAAAAATAATCAAATAATTTTTACATTTTATAGTGGTGTTATACAGGTCAAGGTTAAAAATGATTAACTTTGACCTGTTTGAAATGTAGCGTTGTTAATTAATTGCTATTTTTATCATGATTTTTAATTCTATGAGTATAGTTAATAGGTTGGATTTTATGCTCTTCCAAATCACTATTCGCAATTATGATATTTGAATTATAATCTATTTTTTGTCTTTTGTTGTTTAATATGCTGTTAATGAAGCGCAAATCCTGTTTGGCTTGATTGTTGATTCTAAAATGCCACTTTCCATTAACTTCATTCAATGAGAATATCTCTCGATGTCTTTTTTCAATACTTTGAAGTTCTTTTAATAGCTCTGATTTTTTGAATAATAACTCTGAAATGGTACTATTTAAATCTTCTTCGTCTGATTTCATTTTAATTATTTGATTTTTCAGTGTTTTATTTTCTTCGTGTATTTTTGATGACTTAACATTAAGTGCTTTGTTATTCTCTTTTTCTGTGGCCAAATGACTTTGGAGAGCATTTTTTGATTCCTGCTCTGACGATAATTTGACTTCGGTTTTCGCTAGATAACCTTGAAGTTCGGTGTTGCTTTCTCTTAATTTTTCTATAGAGGATTTTAATTCAGATAAATCGCTCAATGATTTTTCGTAATCACTTTTAATTCTATAGATACTTTCATCTATATATTTTTCTTCTTTTTTTTCTGCAAGTTTTTTTCTTGCTTCTATTTCAGCTATATTTTGTTGTAGTTCTGCGATTTTTATTTTAGATGCTAAGTTTAATTCTACGGTCTCAGTGTTTGGTCTGTCTTGTATTTTAGTAACGATTTTATTTATTTGAGGTAGCAGCATTGATATGAGAGCTGTTGTACAAATAGGACCTAAAAGATAGTTACCAATATCATAATTATTGTTTATGAATTCAAGCCTTGTTTCAATATCTTTTTTGCTGAAAAATAAAACTGAAAGCATTGGCCAGTTAAATCCAATCCAAGAAAAAACAAAAGCTCCAAGAAATGGGCTCTTTACCCTTTCTAAAGATGTGTGTTTGAATGCTGAAAACAGATCTCGAATAAAATCTATCATGAAATGTCCTTGTTTTATTTTTTTTGATATTATTACTTGTTTATTATGGGTAAGTCATTAATGACATCAGTTAAGTTACAGTATTATCACAAATTTATGCTTTCTGCATCAATAAACGAATTGTATGCTGACATTTCATGCTGATGGTCGAGCAATGATGGATGAAACAATTCTGGCTATACTCTGGACATGTAGACATGTAGACATGTAGGCATGTAGGCATGTAGGCATGTAGGCATGTAGGCATGTAGGCATGTAGGCATGTAG